>Ga0068714_10003662_pt1 | contig 17928 bp, 18 predicted proteins | sample MTBNYHSulfiMetaG_FD_62988 | JGI IMG/M metagenome (GOLD analysis project Ga0068714, IMG submission 62988) | Enrichment culture microbial communities from rom New York Harbor, USA that are MTBE-degrading - MTBE-NYH (New York Harbor Sulfidogenic)... | ecosystem: Environmental > Aquatic > Marine >...
ATCGTGGATACAAACAGCATGTGTACCCATACAAACGACGCCAAAAAAAGGCCGCTCGCCGACGCCAGCAAATCCGCGTACACCTCGGCCCGATTCGACCTTCCCAAAGTTTTTTCGGGTGTCAAGAGGATCTCCTCTTATGTCCTTTGATATTGTTTCACGCCTTCCATATAGAGGTCGTTCCCCCGCACATCGTTAACTACAATGGCTGGGAAATCCTTGACCACAAATCTCCACACGGCTTCGGGACCCAATTCCGGGTAGGCCACAATATCAGCCTCGAGGATACTCTGGGACATGAGGGCCCCCGCCCCTCCCACTGCTGCAAGGTAAACGGCGCTGTGTTCTTTCATCGCCTCTATTACTTCTTTGGAACGCTTGCCCTTACCGATCATGGCCTTGAGGCCGTTGGCGATCAGCGTGGGAGCGTAAGGGTCCATTCGATAGCTGGTAGTGGGACCCGCTGCGCCAATGGCCCTACCGGGAAGCGCCGGAGACGGACCCACATAGTAGATCACCTGACCTTCCAGAGCGATCGGGAGTTTTTCCCCTTTCCGGATCAAGTCATACAAGCGTTTGTGCGCGGCGTCCCGCGCTGTATAGATAACCCCGCTCAGCACTACTTTGTCGCCGATGTTGAGGCGAATCACGTCTTCTCTGGCCAAAGGGGGAGTCAATCGAACCGTCTGAGTCATGATCGTATCCCTCTCCTAAAAGGATCTTTTCTTCCGTCTAATCGTGGATCGCAGCCGCTGAATCTTCCTAGAGGATGGATTCCTTGTGCCTTGCGGCATGGCATTGCACATTGATCGCCACAGGTAGGCTTGCGATATGACAGGGGAGCATTCGGATATGTAACGCCAGACTCGTCGTTCGTCCTCCCAATCCCTGCGGGCCGATGCCAAGCTTGTTGATTTCAACAAGCCATTCTTTTTCCAGGGAATCCAGTTCCGGGTCCGGGTTGGCAGAACCCACAGTCCTTAGAAGCGCTTTTTTCGCCTGGAGTGCCGACTGCTCGAACGTCCCCCCTATACCCACACCGATAATCGTTGGTGGACACGGATTAGGCCCCGCATCTCTCACGGTTTCTAATATCCTGTCCAATACCCCTGATTTTCCGGAAGAAGGAGGCAGCATGAATAGCCGGCTCATATTCTCGCTTCCGCCGCCTTTTGGAACCGCGATGATCTTGACCTGGTCGCCCGGAACCGGATCTACATACACTACCGCAGGCGTATTGTCTCCAGTGTTGGCTCGCGTAAAAGGATGGCAGACGGATTTCCTGAGATACCCTTCCTTATACCCCTGCCGGACCCCTTCGTTCACCGCATCGATCAGACTGCCCCCGACGATCCGAACATCCTGGCCCACCTCGAGGAAAACAACGGCCAGTCCGGTATCCTGGCAGATGGGAACACCTGTTTCTTTGGATAGATTGGCATTTTCAATGAGTTGTCCAAGGATTTCCTTTCCCACAGGAGACTCTTCCGTTTCTATGGAACGGTGGAAGACGGCCATCATGTCGTCGCCGAGCTGCGTATTGGCCTCCATAAATAGTCGCTTGACAGTGGAAACGATCTCCCCGCAAATAATCTCTCGCATGATGTTAACCTCGCGTAGAAAATGATCTGTTTGTAGGAGAATCGACATTCGTTTGTCAATAAAATTGTCCATGTCGGAACGCCTTCACCCTTTCGGCCAAAGGTAAGCAGGTACCGCCGGACTGCAATGAGAGCATTTGACAAACCTTTCTCCGCTTCTTAGCTTAGCCTGAACGCGACGCTATTTCGAGGCCGCAGTGGATTGCATTGATGAGGCCGGCTCGCCGAGTGTCGTCTGTTTCCGCATTTCCAACGAGAGGCAACCATGCATATTCTTCTTACCAACGATGACGGCATCCATGCAGCCGGTATATTGGCTCTGGTGGAGGGTCTCCGGGAGGAGCACGAACTCTCGGTCATAGCCCCGGAGCAGGAACAGAGTGCTGTTGGCCACGCCATCACACTGCTTCAGCCCATACGAGTCAAGCCGATATCCCTTTCCAGCGGAATCCGAGGACTGGCGGTCACGGGAACGCCGGCGGACTGCGTCAAAATAGGCGTGGCAGAAGTCCTGTCCTCGCCACCCGACCTGGTCATCAGCGGAATAAACCTCGGCGCGAACGTGGGCATCGACGCTCTATACTCAGGCACGGTTTCCGCAGCCACCGAAGGCGCCATCTTGGGAGTTCCATCAATGGCCGTTTCATTGGATACCTTTTCCGAGCCCGATTTCGAGCCGGCAGTTGCTTTTATCAAAGGGTTTATTCATCAGGTATCCGAAAAACCATTCCCTCCCTGCACGGCCCTCAACATCAATATCCCGTCCATACCGCTTTCGCAGATTCGAGGCGTCACCGCAACCCGCCACGGAAGTTCCAGGTGCAGTGAACGATTCGACAGGAGAGTGGATCCTCGCGGCAACGTGTACTACTGGCAAGCGGGAGGTTCGCCTGTCATTGACAAGAATAGTGGTTCGGATCGTGAGGCGTTGGAACAAGGGAAGATCTCTATCACACCCATCCAATATGATCTCACGAACTATCCGGCCTTGGAGGACTTGAAGCAGTGGAAAATTCACGTGGGAACAATGTGAAATTATTCCCCACTTGCGAGGAATATTGAACCCATACTCCAACGACTGGATCGTGCCGCCATTTTCTCACAAATTACGGGCCCAACAGCGAGCTTCCGTTGGAAACCGACGACTTAACGCCGGGTCGCCTGATGTGGCCAAGGGCCTAAAACAGGATCTCCATACAATTTAATATATTGTTTTTATTACCATTGTATCTTTACCTTCGAACTTTTTCCCTTTGCTTTTTCTCCCGGCGGGTAAGGTCTGTCGCCGTTATAGAACCTACCCATCGTCGTATTTGACAAAAGGCCACACCAGAATGTGCGATTGCGCTCCGAAAGAAAATCGAAGCCTATGATTTCTTTTAAGTTTTTTCATCGAGTCGCTTTTTGGGGAAAATCCCTCAAAGCCTCCCTTTTTATATGTATCATCAGGTAGTTACGAGTTGTAAAGAAGTATTGAAGCTAAAGACGCCGGGATTCTGTCAATAATTTTGTATAGAAACTCTATCGATGGCACGTCGGTTGCATACTGATTTGCGAAAGCTTAATTTGAACCCTGCGAGGAAAGGAGTTTCGATGCCTATCTATGAGTATGCATGCGTGAATTGTAGTCTCAGTGAAAGCAGAATAGCCGGTTTGGATGATCATACCGTGAAATGTACGTCTTGTGGCTATGATATGGAACGGCTCACAGAGGGCGAAGATCTTTTCAGAGCCTACTGGGAAAAGAGCGATCGCTCGCCGGACAGAAACGTAGGTTCCAGCTGATAACGCACTGGACGTCCACCGGCCAAGGCCGCCTGTTTCGGCGGATTACGGTTTAAGACCGTTAATTTTAGGCTCCGGCCGTGTGATGGCGGAACCGTAGTGGATGCCTATTTCCGGCAACTTTCTCGATCCGGTACCGGACGTCATATCCATCCTTGAGTCCCCTTCTGCTGTTTCCGATCAGCCTGAAGACCTTGGGCCGGTTTTTCGTTTCGCTCCGCAACCCCCCGCAAGACTTGCTACCGTATCGGGAGCATGCTGGTTTGCGCCCACCGATTCGTCGGTGTCCATGCATAGAACGATCAATGGGGATATTTTCCCCATTGTTGTTTCATTGCGGTGCGGTCTCCATCTCGTTGACATCTGATTCCACCTGGGATAGCATCCAACTTTCAAGGAACTTCGTCTTATGCATCATAGATATCCAAAAGAGCTTGTGTTGAAAGATGGTACGGACGCGATTCTGAAGCCCCTCGAGGCAGAGGATGGGGATGCATTGCTCCGCTTCTATTCACAAATTCCGCTCGAAGACCGGTGGTTCATGAAAGAAGACGGTGCAGATCCGTCCGTGATTCGAAAATGGGCCACAGACCTCGACACCCAGCGGGTGTTCTCTATTCTGGCCTGGATGAATCATCGGGTTGTGGCCCACGCGACTCTGGTGCGCCACGTCTTCGGAGGTCTGAAGCACGTCGGCCATTTACGCATTATGGTGGCTCCCGAAGTCCGAAGAAAACGGCTCGGTACCTGGATGCTTCTGGATTTAATCCGAAGAGCCATGGATTCGGGCATCGAGCGGCTTCGATCCGATTTTGTCGTGGGCTTGGAGGATTCCGCCATTGAGGCTGCTTACAAACTGGATTTCACCAAAGAGTGCGTGTTGAGAGATTTTGTTCAGGATCAGGACGGCCGTTATCGCGACTACCAGATTATGGTGAAACACCTGCACACGGAATGGAGTGACTTCTAGAACCTTTTCTTATGACGAAGTTCCCCTCGAAGAGTGCCGTTTGGAACATTCCGCAGGGCCGGCTGATCGTTCGGTCCTTTTGCGGACCCGAAGAAATAGCGGCATTACGCTTTCCGGCTAGTTTTAAGAAGTTCGCCAGCTACCAACCCATCATCTCGAGTCCGAAAAGGCTCATCAACGCTGCCGCCAAACCGGATGCCAATGTGGCCATTGTGCATGACCCCGGCAACGATATCGTTGGTGTGGGCGTAATGGAACCACCTCCGTCCGGGGAACGTTGGCATCGCGTGGGAGAAGGAGTGATGCTGGAAGTCTCGGTCATCGAGGTAAGCCGAGAATGGCGATCCCGCGGCGTCGCGAGAAAACTTCTCTCTCTCCTGATGGATCATCCCGAGATCGAAGATCGTATCATATACATGGTGGGCTATTCCTGGACCTGGGATTTGGATGGTCTTGGGAAAACCGCCATGGAATATCGGAATATACTCCTGAGCCTGTTCGCCGGGTTCCAGTTCAAATCTTATCCCACCAATGAACCCAATGTGAGCCTCCGACCTGAAAACCTCTTTGCGGCCCGTATTGGAGCGCATGTTTCCCCGGAAGTTCAGCGAAAATTCAAATGGGTCCGCTTTAATCTGGATTTGCACACATGATAAACGAGGGTTGCAAAAGCGGCCATGTGCTCTGACACGAAAACTGAAACACGGCATGCCCTCGCCTCGGTCCTTGTCTCCCATCGGCAGAAGTAGAAATAGTCCACCTCCAACCGATGGCCTGGAGTTTGTGCTATTATAGCAACCGATCGCAGGCCCTTGGGATACTAGTTCGCCTCCAGAACCATTTTTTCCAGCCGTTCGAGCCCTCTTTCGGGTGAGCGGTTTTGAGTTGAGACAAGACCTCTTAGGGCTCCAAGTGCGCTGCCGTCCGCCATAGCCTCGCGTGCGCGGTCGGTGGCTGATTTCAAATCCGGGGACCGATCCATCATCCACAGGGCGACGGCCGCATTGACGGCGTAGAAATCCGCAACCGGAGTGTCCACATTCCCGCTCAGCGCCCCGAGGGCCGCCACCGCATTTTCCCGTGCGCTTTCCCGAGTTGCTATGGTTTCGTATCGGCTCGGTTTCACACCAAAATCTTCCGGGCGCAGCGTATATTCGTCCACAGTTCCTCCTTTGAGTTCCACGCAGTGCGTTTTTCCACACACGGAAATTTCATCGATCCCCAGTCCCTCGGGATGTTCATCGCTCATTCCGTAATAGGCCAGGGCCCGTTCCATTCCGATTTCTTTGCATATGGCGATCATCTCGGAAGCCAGCGCTTTGGAATACACACCCAATAATAGCGTGTCGGTGGCCTTACACGGCATGGTGAGAGGTCCGATAACATTGAAGGGAGAAGTGAACCGCATGCTCTGGATCAGCCGAGCCCAGCCGGACTTGAGGAAAGCTTCGCCCGGCAGATAGCACACGCGGTTCTTCTCGAGCGAGGCTCGGGCCAATTCAAGGGGGCTACCGAGGTCCACTCCCAATTCTTGGTATATATCCGAAGCACCCGAGACACCGGTGACTCTCTGGGCGCCTTTTTTGGCGACGTATATGCCGCAAGCCGAGACAACCGGAGCCACCGGGCTGGATACGTTGATGGTTTTGAGCGCATCCGAACCGGTACCCACGATGTCACAGGCCGATTCCGGAATATCCGGTTGAATGACTTCCGTATCGTACAGATTCACCGCCTCCCACGCGCCGGCGATTTCTTCCACTGTCGCGCCTTTGGCCATGTGCGCCGCCAAGAAAGCTCCTTGCTGGAGTTCGGGTTGCAGATTGAGTAAGATCTGCCGGTAGCATTCACGGCTTAACGACCGCGAGAGGTGTTTTCCCTGAACAAGGTCCCCAATGATCTTGCCGAATTCTCTCAATGATTGCTCTTTCATATGAACCCTCCGATTTTCCGGGATTACCCAGGAATGATTCCGACATTGTGATTCGCGTTATGCGATCTCTGATGCGCCAGGATCACTTTTAAGGATTTTTTCTCTGCCATGAGTTGGAAACCGAGTTCCACCTCTTGCAGTGACACGCTGTGGGTAACCAGATCGCTTACGTCTACGTTCCCTTCGACGAGAAGGGTTAGTGCTTCGTGAAAGTGCATCGGCGAGCAACCATAGACCCCGGCCAGAAGCCACTCTTGGTAATGAATCTGATCGTGCTCGGGACCGGGGAAAGAGCCCTTGGATCCGAGGCCGGAAAAAAAAGCTATGCGCCCCCCTCGATCAAGTAGAGAAAAACCCCACCCTAAAGCCGCGGGATCCGAGCATGCCGGAATCACTACGTCTGCGCTGCCGCCCATTCTATTTCGTACTTTTTCCATCCAGTCGTCTGAATTCGGGTCGGCGACAAGAGCGTTTCCTAGGGTATCGGTCCGCCTCGAATCCGTATCGACCATGACCACCACGGAAGCCCCTCTTGTTCGAGCTAACCGTTCGTGCAATCTTCCCAGAACCCCCGCGCCAAAAATGAGCACCCGGTCTCCCTGTCCTACCCCGATTTTGGATTGGGCGTTCAAGCAACAAGCCAATGGTTCTCCGAAAGTAGCGACTTCATTCGATAGCCTTTCCGGCAGCCGTCGCACGCCACCAACGGACAGCGTGCTTTCCGGGACAACCACCAATTCTCCAAACCCGCCGTCCCTGTGAAAGCCCATAATTTGAATGTTCGAGCACAAATGCGACTGCCGACGCAAACAGGCCGGACAGTCGCAGCAAGGGATGCCCGGCCAAACGGCTACACGCTCACCCGGCTTCATCGGCCACAGGTCCGTTCTAGATTCGATCACAAAACCCGAGAATTCGTGCCCCAGGACTCTTGGCGGACGGAGATCTTTATGTCCGACCCGCCACATTTTCAAATCAGAGGCGCAGAAGCCGGCGTGCGTCACCTGAATCAGTAGACCTCCGGGCGGGCATTCCGGATCGCGGAATTCCTTCATCTGAATTCGCCCCGGTTCTTCAAGCACTGCGGCAAACACCGGCACCTCCTGAAATAGGCGTTCTAGGTGGAGGACAGAAGGCGAATTCCTCTGTAACGCACTCCGATAAAAAACAAAAATCCCCTATTCCCATTGCCGGGAATAGGGGATACTCTTGCCTCAAGTGACCCCATTTCGTTCGATCCATGCGTCTTCTGGCTCCCGGATCAGCCTCCTCCCACCCTTCCCATCCGGTTTGCATACAGGACAGTGGTTTTGTGGGAATCGTCACCGGTTACAGCGGCGGGACCGCCACGGACTCGCACCGTGTTCCGATTCATGGATCGAATCTGTATTATTCTATACGCATGAATTCACGCTCCGTCAAGTCACGAAAATCGTATGTTTTCTTTGTTCTCCAACGTGATAACTTCCTTGTTGAATGCGCCGACAATAGGAGGTATGGTCGTATGGAATCACGCGGCATTGAAGCCTGTTACGGACGCGCTGCACCCGAAACGAACGAAAAGATCTTATGAAGCGAAAACTCATCGATTTCATCATCTGCCCGACCTGCCTCCCGGACGAAATACATCTCGATTGCGCTGCGGTGGAGGAAATCGATGGCGACATAGAAACGGCTGAATTGATCTGCCCCGCCTGTGGGGAGACATACCCCATAGTCCATGGGATCGCCCGTCTGTTGTCCTCGAAACCGTCCGCGACAGAACCGAGTTCTTCGAAATACGAGAATCCGGATGTGTTGTCCTCTTATCTGTGGAGTCACTTTTCGGACCTCTTGGATGACAGCGATGCACACACGGCCTACGGGGATTGGGCATCTCTCGTCGCGCCCGATTCAGGCACAGCTCTTGATACCGGTTGCGCAACCGGTCGATTCACCTTCGAACTCAGCCGAAAATGCGCGTTTGCAGTAGGAGTGGACTGCTCGACGACCTTTATCCGCTCGGCAAGATCCCTGATGAAAAGAGGGGGAAGCGAGTTCGACCTTGTCGAAGAGGGATTCATCAGGAGTCGACACCGGTTCCGTCTTCCGGAAACTTGGGATTCCAAGAAAGTCGAGTTTCTAGTAGCCGATGCTCAAGCCCTGCCCTTCAGATCGAATCGCTTTTCCATTGTAACCTCCCTGAATCTAGTAGATAAACTCTCCAACCCTTTGGCCCATCTGAAAGAAATCAATCGCGTCGCAAGAGCTGTTCAATCTCAGTTTCTGTTTTCCGACCCCTTTTCCTGGTCGCCGGATATCGCTGAAACGAAAGAATGGCTGGGAGGACTCGCCGAGGGCCCCTTCGCCGGCTTTGCCATAGACAACATCTCCAACCTCGTCGGAGGTGAGCGGGAGTTGATGTTACCGGCTTGGAATGTTGAAGGGCGCGGGACGGTGTGGTGGAAAATCCGGAATCATCGGAACCATTTTGAACTGATTCGAAGTTGTTTTCTCAAGGCAACCCGCTAAAGTGAAGAAACTGGACGAATCCATACCGTGCATGGACGGCCACGTAGACCTCGTGTACGATCTTATGCGCCGACACCCCCGGACGCCGTTTCCCGATTGCAGGGACGGCCACGTCTCTTTGGACAAGTTGCAGGAAGGTCGAGTGGTCGCGTTTGTGACCGCTCTCTACTGTCCGGACATACACAACGGGCCCGGCACCGCAAAGCCGTATCTCGAGGATCTGTTCCATTATTCGCGTACCTATCTGAAGGGACTGCAACAGATCCGCTCCCGGCGAAATTTAGATAATTGTTACTCTGGCGAAGGTCCGCCGGGAACGTTTTTTCTATTAGAAAACGCCGATGCCCTGGTGGATTTCAGCATCAAAGCGCTAGCGGACAACGGCGTCAAGGCGGTGGGTCTGACTCATGCGGGCTCGAACCGGCTCGGTGACGGCAACGCGATTGTCGCCCCCCGGGGTCTGAAGCCGGCGGGAAAAAGATTGTTGGGGGAACTGGGACGCGAAGGGCTTGCCCTGGATGTGGCTCATCTGTCCGAACCGTGCTTCTACGAGGCCGTAGACCTTTTCGAAGGACCGCTTTTATCCTCCCATACAGGGTTTCGCTTCTTTTGTGACTCACCCCGCAACCTGACGGGACAACAAATGAAGATCCTCCTGGAACGCGATGGAACGATCGGCTTGAGCATAAATCCGGAAATGCTTTCCAGCCATGCCCGGGCCGGAATCGAGGATGTTATCCACCAAGTGGACTGGTTCGTCCAGCAGCACGGCGCAACCCATCTGGCAATCGGTACGGATTTCGGGGGCTTCGATGTAATCAACGAGGGACTCGAGGACATATCGAAGATCACGGCTCTTGCAGAGCGGCTTTTCAGGTTAGGCTATCCTCCGGACGCGGTGCGGGATATTTTGGGGGCTAATTGGGTTCGTTTTTACTCCCCCCTTTTCAGATAAGCACCAAGTCCGAATTGAATAGGTTCGCAGATGGCCTTTTGATGATATAGGCCTTGCTTTCGCTGCCGTTCATTTACTATATAACGATAGACATCTCTCCGGACAGCAGTTTTAGATTCGGTGCGCAATAATTTCCGAAAGCAGGAGTTCCATTCCGAGACATGAACGATACGATTCCTTACCCAGAATACCATTCGAAATGTCCCTCCTGCGGGTCCGAGGTCATTATCCGTGAACGTCATGCGAAAAACGGCACTATTGCCGTCAAATGCGAGGAGTGCGGGGCAAGATTCTCGTTTTCGATAGATCGAAGGTTTTGCGAACGGAAAAGATCTTTCCCGGGTGTTCAATTTGCAGTGGTTCCTTCTCGCCAGGAAATTCGCCCGTTTCAGGGCGAGCTGTTGAACATTTCTTCAGGGGGTATCCGTGTGAGAACCAAAGAGGCTCCCCCTAAAATGGGAGAAAGCCTAAGTGTCCGGTTTAGACTCCCACTTAGCGATGAGCTACAAAAGATTGTCGGCAAGGTGGTCTGGATCGAAACGCTGCACGCATCGCTGCACGAATTCGGCGTCCGTTTTATCGAGCTGGATGAAATAGCCCGACACGCTATTCAGATTTACCTCGAAGACTGAACCTTCACGGCCGCATTCTTCCCCGGACATTTTTCCCCGGCAAACGTTTTTTTGTTCCTTAATCGATAATAAACAGGAATACCCTCATCGAAGCGTTCTCTCCGAATGCTTTATCCTGGTTTTTCGAATCATACCGGGTTCAAAAGGATACGGGGCACCGAGCGACTGACCGCCGCTGGAATCCTCCATTCGCGTTCCAATGGTCCTCATTGCTTTTTACTTTCGACGGACCTTGGAGATGGACCGGAATGGGCGGCGCGAGGGACAAGCTCGATCTCGAAAAGTTCCGGCCAAAGCTTACCTGTGACGTAGATTTTGGATTCGGTAGGGTCATAGGCTATGCCGTTAAGCACATCCACGCGGCCTTTGCTGCGCATCTCCCCTCTGAGATCAGTCAAGTCCACCCACCCGACAACGAGCCCGCTTTCGGGTGAGATCCTTGCGATCCAATCGCTTCCCCAGACGTTTGCGAACAGCTCGTTTTCAATGGTTTCCAGCTCGTTCAGGCGATTGACGGGCGTATCACCGTCCAACACCCGCATTCGACGTACTACGCTGAACGTCGAGGGATCCAGAAATCGAAGCTCTGAAGACCCATTGCTCATGATGAGGTATGACCCCCACCGAGTGATTCCCCATCCTTCGCCTTCGTATCCGAACTCCCCCAGCACGTTCAAATCGTTCTTATCATAAATGAGGGCTTTTCCCGCCATCCAGGTGAGTTGGATCAGAGTGTTACCCCACTCCGTCAGACCTTCGCCGAACAATCCGGGGTCGAGTCGCGTCGAAGCAATTACTTCGCCCGTTTGCAGCCGCACTTTACGGACTGTCGAGGCCCCCCACAAGCCCGTACTCTCATAGAGATAACTGTCCGAGATCATGAGGCCCTGGGTGAACGCTTCGGGATCGTGTGGATACCTGTTTACGATTCGATATCCGTAGACAGGTATCGTCCCCTTCTCGTCCGAAAGGGTATTTGACGACACAGATGCGCTGTCGATTCGGTCAGAGGAGTCCGTCTCGCCCGGCTGCTCCCCATACAGGGGGCCGTTCAGAAGAAGGATACAGAAAACAGCCACCGGCAACAGCGACGTTAGTCGCTTGGGCAATGGGAAACTCACTTTCCGTACAAGCTGGGACACCAAACGAAGATGTTCTCTGAAAGATGGAATCGGCCGTAGGCCATGCCCATTTGCGGGGCAATGAAAATGCACAATTACATCCCAAAGGTGAATGCTTTTGCCGACTCCGGACTCTCAAAAAAACCGGGAACCCGTGCGGGCATATTTTACAGAGCGGAGGACGTGTGTCCTCCGGCGAAAGAGTATACCGGGAGATCTAGAAAGATCACCCGGCTGTTTCCGTTACTCAAATCACTCCCAATCAGGCCGGGCCGTGGCACGCAGGAGCGTGACAAGCCGGGGCATGGCACGACGGGGCATGGCACGACGGAGCGTGGCACGACGGAGCGTGGCACGACGGGGCGTGGCAGCCGGCCGCGTAGGAAGCTTTGCTTTCCACTTTCTTCATCTTCAGCATAGGTTCACCTCCTTTCCCAGCTAGTATTCCGACGGTTCAGGCTTGAAGTAAACTTATACTCCCTAAATCCTGAACAGCATCAACGCATTCACCGAAGAACTCTTTTCGACTCATGGTACTTCCATAGCGGGGGTACAACTGCTCTGCGATGTGAGCGAGACTTATTTCCCCACTGCATAGATTCAGAAAGTCTCTGCCGAAAGCGTTGATTTCCGTTACTTCGAGCCGCTCGCCTTTCTGTTGAAAGACCAGAATCGTGTGTTCCAAAGGGTATTGTTCAAAAAAACTCGCGGACCTCATGTTCCGGACGATTTCAGGAAGCGGGTAATCAAAGGACTCCAGCAGGAAAGCCTGTGAGCGTAACGGTTTGAATTCCCGAATCCGGTGCAGATCAATGTGAAAGTTCGTTTCGACGGAATTGAGTTTCCCTACTTCCAATCCGCAGGTCTCGTACTTCAGTACGTCTGAGAGATGGTCCCTGAATGTATATTCACCTGAAATACGAAGCCGTTCGACGAAAGCGGTGAAGTGCTCGTAACAGTCTCGAGCGCTGCACGTAAGTTTTCCGTTCCGTGACTTAGCTCCGAGCCAGGCCAACCATTCGAGGAAAACATTAGACGGGGACTTGCCGGTGTCAAGGATCAGTAGAAAAAAAGTCTTTGGATATAGATTTACAATTAACGGGAAGTACTCCGTAAATAAAGCCAATTCGCTCAGGGTTCGCCCCATGCTCGGAATATTGTAGAAAGCGCTGTAAATCTCCCGATCGGAATTGATCAAATCGTCATCGGATTCCAGTCGTCGGCCATTGTCAAATTCCAGGCCCAGAGCGAAATAGGTGTCCACTTTCCGTACCAAACGATCCAGGTATCTCCGATGAAGATCCGTTCCCGGAAGTACGGTCGGCATCTGAAGAAGCGTGTTCACATTTCCCAGTATGCCGGTCCTTAAAGACAGATTCAAGGTAGCGTCGACATCTTCCTCGCGCTCTTCGGGAAATCCGATCACATAACTGAGCGTGGGAACGATTCCCTGATCCGTGGTTTCGAGGACACGTTGATACAAGATGCCCTTATCAATGTTCTTTCGGATGAAGGCGAGGGTGCGTTCGGATCCGGAATCGATGCCGTAACACATGGATTCGCATCCGGCTTCACGCATCAACTCGAGCAAACCGGCGTCCACGCTATCAAGCCTCGAGATGCAATACCAGGGTAGATGATTCAACTTTTCCCGAATCATGGCCCTGCAGAAGTCCGACACGAACGCTCTTGAAGCGGTAAACTGATCATAGGCCAGCAAAAAACACTCCGCGCCGAATTCCTTGTGGAGGTACCCCATCTCCTGAATCAGACGTTCCACGGAAAAGCGTCGCGTTCGCCTGCGCCACATGACGGACTCGGAACAATAGACACAATGATGAGGGCATCCCCGCCCCACCTCGAGGATGGCAATACTCCTCGGGAGTTCGCAAACATCCCTGTATATGGAAAAAGAAGGCAGAAAATCATACCGAGGGAGAGGCAGCTCATTCAGATCCTCAATTAACGGCCGATCTTCCGTGCGTATGATCTCGCTCCCGTCCCGGAACGTCATTCCAGCCACGCTCCTTCTTTCTCTTTGTTCCTCGATCGCGGATATCCATTCCGGAAAAGTCACTTCCCCCTCCCCGCGAACAACAGAATCGATGCAAGGGTAACGTTCAAGGGTCTGAACATCGACAAAGGAGGCCGTATGCCCGCCGACGACAATATGAATTCGGTTATTCCTTAACTTAATACGTCGGGCAATCTGAATCACGGCGGGGTAGGTCGTACTTTGCGCCGAAAATCCCACGACGTCGGGATTCTCATCCAGTATCATGGATGCGCAACGGTCGTAAATGTCTTTTCCCATAGGAAGATCGCCCAGGCGTATGGCCAGGACAAAGTCCGTTACATGCACCTTGTGTCGAGTCTCATCCACCGAAGCGGCCAGATTTATCAACCCCAATGGGGGCAGATTGTACAAGGATTCGAGGTAAAACGGAGGAAAAACGAGTGAGATGTTCATATACGCCTCAAACGGATCGGGCTTTACACGACTCTTGAATCTCACCGATGAGGGATTCGATTTTCTGAACCTCTACAAGACCGGCGATCCATTCTGCGGGTATGCTCTCAGGACCGAGCCACGCACCCAATACCGTACCCACAAGCATACCGCGTGCGGCGGAATCACCTCCTGCCATTACGTTTTCGATCAGGGCGTCTTTGAGATTGTTTTCATATTTGGCGATCAGGTGGATTACGCTCGGGAAAGCTTGAGCTGCATGGCAGGTCTGCCCTAAATGGCCGATCGTCTGCACGCTTTCCCGATTCACGGAGTCAAGTCCATCTGAAACCCATTCCGCTATGGGGGTATTCTTGAAACGCTCTCCGACAACTTCCCGAATTACCGACACCGGGAAACCGCCTTCGAGCACCTTCCAGACGACTCTGGCAAAAAACTCCGCACTTTCGATTACAAGCGGATTGTTGTGCGTCATTTTAGTCTGGGCTCTGGCGGATTCGACCAGTTCCTCCAGATCATTTCTCGAAGCATATATCAATGGAGCTATGCGTCCCGCTCCGGCAAGATCGGTGGAAGAAGACCCCGATACCGTAGGGTCGGCTCCGGAATCGAAATTCGCGAGAGTGGCTTTCGTGGCCTTATCCAAATACCCGTTGTAGCCCTTGAAAAGTGAACGCCAGCGTTTGGAAAAATCGGAAAGGTCAAATCGCTTGCTTGCGGCCAACGATTCCAGCAGAACCATCATTTGATCGCCGTAATGAGTAAATTCACCCCGACGCTTCGTGGCGTGGTAGGAATTCGGGTCCGGGTCCAGCAATCCCTCAATGCGACCGAACTCAGCTGCAATCTGCCGGGTATCATAGATCCAATGCGCTCCCAGGGCCAGCGAGTCGCCTGCGAACGAAGCCATTACCATCGTCTTTGCTTTATTTTGCACGATTCTGTCCTCGCTTCTATTGCCGCGGTTGACCCACTCGACAATCAGTGGTCATCCCCGGATCCGGCAACTTTAGAATGAAACCCGTTCCCGGAATAGCCTGATCCCCTTCGAAGACTTCATCGACTCAGGCAGAACCATTATAACTATTTATAATATCCACGCCTGCACCATCGTTCAAGCCTTGCGTCCCTTCTATCTTGCACGTATTCAATTCGCATGGAAATTGCATCGCAAAAATGTCTCGTAATTCCTTGTTCATCGGCGCAACCCTGATGGTCCGCAAGCGCCCTTTTTTAAGGGTGGAACGCTGACGGTTTTGTCAGAAGATACATCTGCGCGCGCCCGTGACGGGAACCAGGCTCTGCACGAGACACCGAAGCGTCAAAAACAGACGATGCGCTCGAATGATAAACGATCCCGCCTATAGCCCTTGACCTTGTTTTCAGCGGGCCGAGTAAGCTTTTTATTCGCTTGTGTGGCTCGAAGTCCCGCTCTTGGTTAAAACCAGGGGCCGAAGGCCTTGCTCGGAATACGTGAAACAATTTCGGCAGCCTTTTCGAAACCGTCACGTTTCTTGTCCTCTGATGTGTTTCCAAGCGTTGACATTGACGGAGTTGGGCGCTATTTTGAATTACCGATCTAAGACTTTTGGCTGAAATATGACGTGACAGGATAGGATCGGATCAGCAGTCGTAATCTGGTTCGATTAGTCGAAGCTCCGGCCGGATAATGATGATCCCACACCGTCAGTTGTTGATTAAGCCTCTTTTTCCTTTCTAGCCGGGATACGTAACTGAGATTCCTCCATAATTGGTCACACTCTCGTGAAAGGTTGATAGCGGATTTCGATTTGAAGCGGCGGAGGTACGCATGTCCAAGATCAAAATCGCGATAGTCGGTGTCGGAAACTGCTGCAGTTCATTGCTTCAAGGTATCGCTTACTATTCGCAAAAGAGGGGCGAGGACGCCATAGGCCTCATGCACTGGGAGATCGGAGGCTACAGGCCTTCTGATATTGAAGTGGTCGTGGCCTTCGATGTGGACAGGCGCAAGGTCGGCAAAGATGTTTCCGAAGCCATGTTCGAGCTGCCCAACTGTACGACCGTGTTTTGTCCCAATGTGCTTAAAGCGGGTGTCATCGTACGTATGGGTCGGATTCTCGATGGCTTTTCTGAACATATGAAGGATTATGACCCCAAATATACGTTTGTATTGTCGGACGAGCCGGAGCCAACGGAAACGGAAGTCATTCGGATCCTCGAAGATTCGGGAGCCGAGATTCTGGCCAATTATCTCCCCGTAGGTTCAGAGGAAGCGACGAGGTTTTACGCAGGTTGCGCCTTGAAGGCCCGTGTAGCCATGGTGAACAACATGCCCGTATTCATCGCGAGCGATCCGCTCTGGGCCCGACGTTTCAAAGAAAAGAACATTCCTATTATCGGGGACGACATAAAAGCCCAGCTCGGAGCCACGATAACCCATCGTACACTCGCGGACCTGTTCGAGAAAAGGGGCGTAAGACTGGAACGCACCTATCAGCTCAACACGGGTGGAAACACGGATTTCCTGAACATGCTAAGCCACGTCCGTCTCGCATCCAAAAAGACATCGAAAACCGAAGCCGTCCAATCCGTTCTCAATCACCCTTTGGATTCCGAAAATATCCACATTGGCCCCAGTGATTGGGTTGCCTGGCAGAAGGACAACAAAGTGTGCTTCCTGCGTATGGAAGGCAGGCTGTTCGGCGACGTACCGATGAACGTGGAACTCAGGCTTTCCGTTGAAGACTCCCCCAATTCCGCCGGCGTTGCCATCGACGCCATCCGCTGCTGCAAGCTGGCTTTGGATCGAGGCACGGGCGGAGTGCTGATCTCGCCTTCAGCTTATTTCATGAAACACCCCCCCAAACAGGTTTCCGACGACGAAGCCTACCGAATGACGGAGGCGTTTATCGCCGGGAAACGCGAGCGGTAGTCATCCGGGTTCTCCTGGAGGATAACCCGGATGATCAGTAAGAGATCTCCCCCCATGCTCGATCTCGATCGAGAGGAGTACCCCGGTATCGCTGGAGTTCATTCTGATTCCGGCATTCGTGGGACAATGAACCGGGTAACGACAAATCAATAGTACGTATCCCAAGAAGCGTTTGTTTATGGTCACGTGAGTTCCCCACGCTGTGAGAGATCCCGCCCTGCAACGCCTCCTCGGACAAAGTCGGAGCGTGCATGGCCGGGTTGTTCATGGATTCCGTGGTTCCTATCCGCCCATTTGCTGAGCGTGATTCAACCAACACTTCTAACCGTAAGGGAGGAACTGGGATGGCCCTGAATCTGGACGCCATCGGTGAAAAGATCGGCCCACTGAGCAAAAAGTATAACTGGAAGGATATCGTCCTGTATGCTCTTGGAGTGGGAGCCGGTTTTGATGAGTTGGAATACGTTTACGAAGATCGTCTGAAAGTCATTCCAAGTTTTTCGATTGCCACTATTTATGATTTCCTGGCTGAAGTGGGCATGAAATCCGGCGCCGACCTTACGGGAATTCTACACGGAGAACAGGATATCCTCTTCCACAACCCCATTCCGTCGGAAGGAACCCTGATCACTGAAGGCGCCATCACGCACGTGTATGACAAAGGGAAAGAAAAAGGCGCCCTGGTGGTAGCTGAAGCGGATACATTCCACTCGGACGGGCAGAAATTGTTCACCAATATCTTCACCCTCTTCTGCAGAAAAGACGGCGGGTTCGGGGGTGAGCCGGGTTCTGAAGAACCCACGGACTTTCCGGATCGTCCGCCGGATTTCGAGGAGCCGGCGAGGCCTTCCCCGAACCAACCGCTCCTATACCGTCTTTCCGGTGATATTTTCCAGTTGCACGTTGACCCGGACTTCGCCCGAGCCGGCGGATTCGAGAAACCCATCATGCACGGATTGTGCACACACGGTTTTGCCTGCCGGGCCGTGATCAAACACCTTTTTCCCGGTGAACCCGAGCGGATGAGCCGTTTCCA
>Ga0068714_10003663_pt1 | contig 17926 bp, 25 predicted proteins | sample MTBNYHSulfiMetaG_FD_62988 | JGI IMG/M metagenome (GOLD analysis project Ga0068714, IMG submission 62988) | Enrichment culture microbial communities from rom New York Harbor, USA that are MTBE-degrading - MTBE-NYH (New York Harbor Sulfidogenic)... | ecosystem: Environmental > Aquatic > Marine >...
CGATATTCTATGGAGACAAACCAAGATTTGCCGATGTGAAATTGAAGGACGGTGACAGTATGCCCGACATCAGAATTTTGAGCTCCAAGCTCACGCCTCCACGGACTTCCGAAACCATACTGCGGGAGAGGCTGCTAAATTCAGCGGACCCGAAAAGCAGGGCCGCTGGTTAAATCGCCGGGCTCGAGTGCGATATGAAGAAGAGATGCGAGTGGTGCGGCAGCGATCCTGCCTACATCGCCTACCACGATGAAGAATGGGGTGTCCCTGTCCATGATGACCGATTGCTGTTCGAATTCCTGATTCTGGAAGGAGCACAGGCCGGACTGAGCTGGCTGACCATCCTGAAGAAACGGGACAATTACAGAAAGGCATTTCACGCCTTCGATTGCGACCGCATTGCCAAGTACACAGAAGCTGACGTGAGACGATTGCTCGCTGACCCGGGCATCGTGCGCAATCGCCTCAAGATTGAGTCGGCAATCAAGAACGCACGTAGCGCTGCTGACATCCGAGACGAGTACGGGTCGCTGGACTCATATCTATGGCGATACGTTGAGGGCGCTCCGAAGCAGAATGCTTGGCGCTCCATGGGAGAGCTTCCCGCGAAGACGGCAACATCCGACGCGATGAGCAAGGACCTGAAGAAGCGTGGCTTCAAGTTCGTGGGTTCGACGATCTGCTACGCATTCATGCAGGCAGTCGGGATGGTCAACGATCACACAACGGATTGCTTTCGATACAAACAAATCAAGGGATTGAGTGTGCCCGACAATCGGCTACAGAGCGAGTCTTGACGGCCGCTCGGTCGCGGCTGCCAGGTGCCGCCTGAGCCGCGACGCTCCCGGCCGCTGCGTGGCCGGAATCGCGGCGCCTGGCCCGACTGTGTGCGCCGCATGCCCGTAGCAAGCTGCGGCGATTCGCCGCGCTCGCGGGTCGGCGTCGCGATTGGGGGGACGCGCTTCGGGCGCGATGATGCTTGCCTCCCGACCGGATGATGTGTACTATTTGTAATAATTATACACATTAAGGGAGGAGCCAGCCTATCAAAAAGCAAAGCAAATCATGGAAAGTCTCGAGTACCATGACCTGGTGGGAAAGGAGATTGCATTGCAGGCCGCTCAGAATTTTAGGAAACTGCGGAAAAATGGAATAACAATACGCAAGACAATTGCTGTGATCATTGCGACATTCTACATTGCGAATGGCTTTGAACTGCTCCATGACGACCGTGATTTTGATCCCGTGGAAGGTCTACTCGGACTTCGAGTGAGGAAATGAAGAGATCGCCCGACAAACCCTTCAATCCGACGGCGCGGACAAGCCGCGCTACGGGTTAAGCGCAAGCTCGGCATATTCGAGCGCCACAGGAGCTTTCATGGAAACATCTATCGAGAAGCGCGTCAAAGATAGTTTTGCCCGTCAAACCGTGATGGCAGCTATCGGGGCATCCATCACCAGAGTCGAACAGGGTGAAGTAACCGTCGAGTTACCGTTTCGATCAGATCTCACGCAACAACATGGCTTCCTTCATGCCGGGGTGGTGACAATGATTGTCGATACCGCCTGCGGTTACGCTGCGCTGACCCGGATGCCCGCCTCTGCCGCGGTGTTGACTGTCGAATATAAAGTCAATTTCCTATCGCCCGCCGAGGGCGAAAAACTGATTGCTCGAGGCCGTGTACTCAAGCCAGGCCGTACCTTAACGGTTTGCTTCGGAGAAGCTCATGCGAAAAAGGACGGGAAAGAGAAACTGGTGGCCACCATGCTGGCCACCATGATAGCGCGTGAAGAAACGGGTTTGGCGGATTAGCAAATCGCCCTGAGGCAGACATTTCCGCTGACTTGCAGCCTTGGCCTTTCCTTTTGGCCTGGCCGGCATTTCTCAGGAGTGTCTGTCCACGTGCCACCGAACCAGCAAAATGCAGCGGACCCGCCAGTCGGGGGCAACCCGCGAATAAGCGGCATCGAAAACGAGTCGGTGCCATTGACTGATTATGATGTCGATATTTTTGCCTGCGTTCTGACGAGCAATCACCTCATTCGTGCCTGAGTGCTTCGATGGGGTCCAGGCGGGCGGCTTTACGCGCCGGGAAATAACCAAAGACGACGCCGACAAGCGCAGAGAAGACGAAAGCCACAATCACGATACCCACATTCAAAATGAAGGGAACTTGCAGCATGCGGGCTCCGGCGGATGCGGCGATCAAACCGAGCGCGATGCCGATCAATCCTCCGAAGCAAGATAGAACCACTGCTTCAACCAGAAACTGCAGCAACACTTCTTGTTCCAGGGCGCCGATGGCGAGCCTGATGCCGATCTCGCGAGTCCGTTCCGTAACCGAAACCAGCATAATGTTCATGATTCCGATCCCGCCCACCAGCAGGCTCACCGCCGCCACCGCACCCAGAAGGGCGGTCAGCACACGCGTCGTGCCGGTGAGCGTATCCATAATCTCACGCATGTCATGCAAGTGAAAGTCGTCCTCTTTGCCGCCGGTTATACGGCGCCGCTCCCGCAGCAAGCGCTCGATATTGCGCTTGATATTTTCCAGGGAGCCGCTGTCCTGCGCCGAGATGTAGATGGTGCTGACGTCTGTGTTTCCGGCTATCCGCCGTTGAAAGGCTCGCAGCGGGATCAATATGAAATCATCCTGATCGGAGCCGAAGCCCGATTGTCCCTTGCTCTGGAATACACCGATCACCTGGCAGGAAATCCTTTGAAGACGAATCGAGCTTCCAATCGGGTCGCGATCGCCAAAAAGCTCTTCCCGCACTGATGAGCCTAGAATGCAGACGGCCTTACCGGCCCGCAGCTCTGTGTCAGTGAATTCACGTCCGGATTCAAGCGTCCAGTCCCTCACCAGTAGAAAGCCATTTGTGCTTCCCACAACGGTGGTGGACCAATTCGCGTTCCCATAAATCGCCTGAATGCGCTGAGAAGCGTTGGGCGCTGCAGCTTCCAGACCGGAAATTTCCCGGACGACGGCGTCGACATCCTCGACTGTGAACATATCGGCGGGCACACGCGTGCCGCCGGGTCCCCGGCCTCCCTGGCCGGTATGAACCTGCAGCAGATTGGTGCCGAGGCTGGAGATTTCCTTGGTCACCTGGGCCGTGGCGCCGCCTCCCAGTGTCACCATGGTGATCACAGCCGCAACCCCGATGACGATGCCGAGTATGGTCAAGGTCGAGCGCAGCACATTGCGGCGGATTTCCCGCTGAGCCAAAAGAACAGTTTCCCAAACCATCAGAGTAACTCAATGCCGGCGTTGCCGTTTTCGATCAGACCGTCCTTGAAATGAACCCGACTCCTGGCGTACTCTGCCATATCAGATTCATGCGTCACCATGACGACGGTGATATTTCGATCTCGATTGAACGCCGTGAGCAATTCCATAATCTCTTTGCTGCGGGCCGAATCCAGGTTGCCGGTGGGTTCATCGGCGAGCAACACCTTGGGGTTGGTGACGATCGCCCGGGCAATGGCAACTCGTTGCTGCTGCCCGCCGGAAAGCTCGCCGGGAGTATGTGCTTCCCATCCTTTGAGGCCCACCGCATGCAAGGCTTGCAGGGCTTTCGCGCGCCGTTCGGCCCTGGAGGCACCGCGATAAATCAGGGGAAGCTCGACGTTTTCCAGAGCCGAAGTGCGGTTGAGGAGATTGTAGCCCTGAAATACGAAGCCTAGATAGTGGCGACGCAGCACGGCCCGCTGATCGCGGGACAGCTTTCCCGCATCCACCCCCTGGAACAGAAAAGCCCCCGCAGTCGGCGTATCCAGGCAGCCAAGTATGTTCATACAGGTGGATTTCCCCGATCCGCTCGGGCCCATCACCGCAACAAAATCACCCTGGTCGATGCGCAAATCGATACCGCGCAGTGCATGCATGGCCGCGCGGCCCGCACCGTACACCTTGGTCACTCCGCACAGTTCGATGAGCGAGCCGTTAGCGCTGCGGTTGGTGGCAGTAAAGTTCATGAATTCGGGCTTTCGGTGTCAACCACCAGTGCCACTGGCGGCTGAATATCTCCCGCCAGGATCTCGGTCATAATTCCATTCGTAAAACCCGTTTTGACCGGGATGGCAGTGAGTTGTCCGTCACGCAAGATCCACACCCGTTGTTGAGTCTTGTTCCTATTGCCATTGCTATCCCCTGTCGGTTGGGCAGACGGGCGCCGCCGGCGGGGGAAGAGAGCCTGCATGATGCCGCTGCCGGAATCGTCTTCTTTTTCCTTTTCGGGGGGAGCAAAACGCAACGCCGCATTCGGGACCAGAATGGCATCCGCGACATTTTCAACCTTTATATCGGCAGTGGCTGTCATTCCCGGCCTCAGTGCCAAATCGGAGTTATCCACCTCCAGTACGGTCTCATAGGTGACCACTCCATCCACGGTTTTGGACCCATAGCGCACCTGCTTTATGGTTGCAGGGAAGCTCCGATCGGGAAATGCATCTACGGTAAAGGCGGCCTCCTGTCCCTGCTCCACCTGTCCCACATCGGCTTCATCCACATCCACGTGCAGCTCCATTTTGGTCAGGTCTTCAGCCAATGTGAACAACACCGGAGCCTGCAGCGAGGCGGCTACGGTTTGGCCCGGCTCCGCTGCCCGGGTGAGTACAACCCCGTTGATAGGCGAGCGAATGACGGCTTTTGCGAGGTCTGCCTGGTTGAGCTCCAGCGTGGCCTGGGCCTGCAATACGGCGGCTTCAGCCCCGGCCTCTTCGGCTTTGGCACGTTCCAGCTCCGCCTGTGCAGCGTCCAGGTCGTGCTGCGAGACTGCCTTGTTGTTGCTCAGCTTGCGCACTTCCTTCAAACGTTCCAGTTGATTGCGAGTTTCCTTGATGGTGGCTTGCGCCTGAAGAACTTTAGCGCGAGCTGACGCAAGCGCCGCCTTGGACTGCAAAACCTGCGCCTCGAGCTTGGAAGTGTCGAGCTTCGCCAGTACGTGACCCACATTTACCCGGTCGTTGTAATCCACTTCAACGAACTTAATGATTCCTGAAAGCTCACTGCCGACATCGACCTGGTTGGTCGGCTGCAAGGTGCCGGTGGCTGTCACGAATACGGTGAGAGCACCGCGCTGCACCGGCTGTGTTTTGTACTGCAATTGATCGGCGCTGTTGCTGCCGGCCCATTGCAGAAGGATCGCCGCGATCACAAGCATGCAAGCGCCCAGGATCAAACCACGTCGAAGGTATTTGCTGCGCCCGGAGGAAACATCAATGACCGCATTTACGTCTGTATGGGAATCCTGCTCCCTTTCCTTGTCAACCATCATGCAAATCCTGGTTATTCCCGCTGGATTGGGTATCGGTTGCAGCCTGGGCCAGGGAAGTCCACCCGCCTCCCAGAGCTTTATAGAGGCGGATCAGATTGGACGTAACCGTCCCTTGACTGGCGGCCAACTGATCCTGAAACGTCAACAGCGACCGCTGTGCATCCAATACATTGTTAAAATCGATCAGTCCGGCCTCAAATTGGGTCTCGGCCAGATCGACAGCTATTTTTGCCGCCTCGGCCGATGCCGCCAGAGCCTGCCGCCGGTCTTGTTCTTGCGCATAGGCTACCAGCGCATTTTCCACCTCCTCCAGAGCATTGAGCACGGTGATCTCATATTCTCCCAAAGCTTGTTGCTCAAGAGCGGACTGGACTTCGATGTTGCTGCGGATAGCACCGGCGTTGAAGATCGGCCAGGAGACTGTCGGCCCGAAGCTGTATGTGCGGCTGTCCGGGGACAGCAAATCACTCGCCGACAGGGACTCGAGACCGATCGACCCGAGCAGCGTCAGCCTGGGATAAAGATCGGCAGTGGCGACTCCAACCCGAGCCGTTTGTGCGGCCAACTGGCGTTCGGCCCGCCGTACGTCGGGCCGGTGGCGCAGCGTCTCCGCCGGAACCCCGACTGCGACCGCCCGCCTTGCGGTCGGTATCGGCCGGGGCTCTTCCAATATCTGGTGTAGTGCACCGGCCTGCTTACCCAATAGCACGGCAATGCGGTTCATGGCTGCCTCGAGACCGGTTTGCAGAGTGGGAATTTGTGAACGGGTGGATTCCAGATTATATTTCGCCTGCTGCACCGCCAATTCGGTCGTGAGCCCGGCCTGCCTGCGCCACGAAGCCAGACGGTGTGTCTCCTGTTGTGCCCGCAGGTTTTGCTCCGCAACCGCCAGGCGAACCTGGGAAGTACGCACTTCAACGTAATTCAGAGCGACTTCTGCCAGAAGCGTCACCAAAACATCGCGCAGATCCTCAGCACTTGCCTGCAGATCGGCCGTCGCTGCCTGGGTGGAGCGCCGGATGCCGCCAAATACATCCAGCTCCCAGCCCGCATCAAAGCCAATCGCAGAAAGATCGATCTCGGTGCCGCCGCTGCTGTTCCCACCGCTGCGGCTTTTTTTAAATGAACCCACTACATCGAGCGTCGGAAACAGGTCGGCCTCACTAATTCGGCGGTTGGCACGCGCCTGCCGAACCCGGGCCCGCGCGACTTTGAGGTCGAGATTGCCGGCCACTGCCTGGTCGATCAGTTGGGAAAGGATAGCATCGTCGAGCATCGTCCACCAGGTGGCAAGGGTCCCGGGATCGATCGGTTTGGCTCTCAAGCCGCCTTCCAATTCAGTGTGCCACGACTCCGGCGCCGAAAGTCTTGGCGAAACATAGTTCGGCCCAACAGCCGCGCAGCCGATGGTCATCAACAGCGCGCATACCACAAACAACACCCTTGCCAAAGTCCGAACCTTTTCAGCTCTGTCTTGAGAACCCATCGCCCGTATCATTTCTTAACCGTCCGACTTTCCAACAGCAACTCAAACCTTGCCTGAATTAGAATCGCTAGCCCTGCCCTTTACCCACATCTCTTTGGAAGGGCCGGTGCAAGAAGCCGGTTAGCCCGCATGCCCCAAACTCTGTCCCTCCATCGTGCCCTAGCTCCACTCCACTCCTCGTGCCCAAACTCTGTTTGGGCACGTAAGTTACCGGGAAACTCCGCTTCTTGCCGCCGAACAGCAAACTGAGTTTGCCGCCCAAGTGCGTTCCCAAACAGAGTTTGGGAACGAGGGGGTACTCCCCAGCACGAATCGTGGGTAAAGGGCAGCGCTAGCCTTCTGTTCGAAGCTCCGCATTTCGTTGTGCTTCACCTCAATCCGATATCGTCGGCTGAAAATATTGGAACTCATGTGGACCGGTTTTTCAAACAGATACGACCCTTGGAGGCACAAAAAAGTCTGCCAAACCGTTTTCATCTCTCCTGATCGATTGGCCGGAGCAACATGTGTTTTGTTTCTGCAACTTGACTGTGGCTGCAATTTGAGCATGGCAGACATCCCAGGCACAGCTCAGCGGAAGTGACTGCGCGCTCTGTAAAAAGGATCAGTCTGTTATCGATGCCCGCCGTTAAGTAAAGCAATAAATTATGGAGGAAATATGAAGAAATATTGTGAACGCTGTGGCATCCGAACGGTCTACCTGCAAAGTTATCCTTCCTGCGGCCGGCCGCAGCGCAGCAAGGGGACGGATGAAGGGATTGCTGCTATACTCAGGAAAACCGGCGCGGAAGCTAATTGACATGGGGTTTAAGAAGGTATATGCCCTTAGAGACGGCTGGCCGGGATGGTCAGAGGCGGGCTATCCCGTCGAGCCAAAAGATGTGAATGCGTGTTTTGCCGGGCAAGGAAAAAGAACCGCTTCGCATCCGCAAGAGGCGGCATATCCGGCATAGACAACCTTCAAAATCCATCCAAGGACCCTCGTAGAACGAGGGCCCTTTCTTTTCCGGAGCATTCCTGACATCATAACCAGAAAGTTTGTGCTGGAATTTTGGCAAGAAGGGAGTGATTGGCATGTCGCCCAGAGGTCCACAGGTTCTTAACAAGGCATTATCGCTAGCTTTCCAGATGTGGTGATCCATCAAAAAGGAGAATCGGGAATGACACGACCTGTCGCTCGTGTTCTTAACGCTTTGCATGGATATGTCTATGGCCGTTGGACCAGGCAATACATCCGCGTGCTCCTGAACTATGTCTTTCCCTATTTAGGACCGGAGGGAAAGAAGTGGTGGGCCGATCGTTTTCACTTCAAGGTGCTCACTCCGCAGAACGCCACTGCCATAGTAAAGATAAAACAGGAGATTCCCCGACGCGATCTGGAACAGATCATTCCGTTTCCGATGGCCAGGGAGCTCGTGCTCAAAGCACCGCCTGCCATTACACTCTACGAATGCTCCTGTCGTCATACCCGGGAGCATCCATGCCAGCCCACTCAGGTGTGTATGATTATAGGTCAACCATTCGTGGATTTCATTCTTAAGCAGCATCCCCACACCAGCCGTCGAATCGGTCAGGAAGAAGCGGTTGAGCTCATTGAGGCAGAACACAAGAGAGGGCACATACAGACTGCCTGGTTCAAGGATGCTATGGGGGGACGCTTCTATGCCCTCTGCAACTGCTGCAAGTGCTGTTGTTTCGGAATGGAAGCGGTGGCCGCCTATGCCGTGCCGATGGTTGCCTCATCGGGGTACGTCGCGCAAGTGAACGAGGCATGCTGTGAGGGTTGCGCGGCTTGTGAGGAGATCTGTCCGTTCGAGGCTATCCAAGTGACCGAGACAGCGGTGGTGAATTGGGAGACCTGTATGGGTTGCGGCGTATGTGCGGGGCGATGCCCTAATGATGCGATGACCCTCGTGCGCGACGCCGGAAAAGGGATACCGCTGGACGTTCGGATGCTGGCTGCGGACCAAGCTGTGAGCTGAGCTGGCGGTGAAACGTAAACCAGGTCTAACCTCTAAAAGAGTGAGGACCCGCCGGGGAAAGTGGCTCCACAATCCATTGTCATGCATTTGCTTTTAGGAATTGAGCACAAATGAAAAAGCGATATTTCAACGACATACAGGATGGAGAGCAGCTTCACTGTCAGCCAGTCGTAATGACGCGAGAGTCGATCATTGATTTTGGAAAAAAGTTTGATCCTCAACCGTTTCATATTGATGAGCACGCGGCGGGTGAGTCTATTTTTGGCGGATTGATTGCCTCTTCCCTTCATACTCTCTCAGCATGCACACGGGTCGTTGTTGAGGCACAGGGCAATATCGCCATCCTTAGCGGGGTTGGTATGCATGAGGCGAAAATGTTCAATCCGGTGCGTCCGGGTGACGTTCTCTCAGTAAATGCATGCTGGACTGAATTGCGAAGATCGCGGAGCAGACCTGACCGCGGGTTTGCGTCAATCAAATGCAGGGTTACAAACCAACGAAACGAGCCAGTGATTGAATATGGTTATCACTACTTGATTGCCTGTCGGAATTGCGAAATGCCGCGGTTTGAACGATGATCCATTTTAACATTGACCGGCTGTTGCAGCGGATCGCAAAAAGCCGCGCCGGCTGAAGCGTAACATTGGGCAGCCTGGGTTGAAGGGTGCGAGAACAAATGAACCTTAACTGACGAGGATGGAAAAGATGGGAATGATCAAGGAATTTAAAGAGTTCGCTATGCGGGGGAACGTCGTTGACATGGCTGTTGGAATCATCATCGGAGGGGCATTTGGAACCATAGTCAAAAGCCTCGTTGATGACGTTCTGATGCCGCCGATTGGGTTGCTCCTGGGCGGGATCGATTTCTCCAACTTTTTTGTTGTTCTCAAGGAAGGAGCGAAAGCTGCCTCTCCTTATGCGTCTTTAGCTGATGCCAAAGCCGCCGGCGCCGTCACAGTCAACTACGGCCTGTTCGTGAATGCAGTTATCAGTTTCTTAATCGTTGCGTTTGCGGTGTTCATGCTTGTCCGCGGCATCAACATAATGAGACGACAGGAAGAAGCCCAGTCGGCAGAACCGATCGTCAAGGAGTGTCCGTATTGCATGTCAACGATAGCGATCAAGGCGAGCCGTTGTCCCCATTGCACCTCAGAACTGAAGCCGGCCTGATATTGATGGCGCTCTCCGGCGGCGTCGAAGCGGGCTAAGTTCTTAACTTTGCGGCCATTCCGCCACCAGGCAGAGAATGCGTCCTGCCTCCATGGATTGAGGATTGAGGGCGGTTTATTTCAAACGACAGTCCGGTACCGCATTGATGCCCCGGATAACACGTCTGATGTGGCCGCGGAGCTCAAAAGCTTTGACAAATCTCCCAATCTGATTGAATATTTTGGAGTGGACCCTGCCGATACGGCTCCAACTGTAAGGAGAACGCATGAAAGTTCTTGTTATCATCCTATCGATTTTGTGGATTGCCTTGGGCACAACCATGATCCTTTACACCAACCAATCAAGAAGCTTCCTCAGGGAGCTCATTTTGGGAATGAACATCAGATGGTGGGCTTTTGCGCCACTCGCTGTGGGATTGCTTTTGGTAGTCGGGGCGTTCGTGCTGCCCCAAATATTTTGGATCGCCCTTATTTTGGGAATTCTGGCAATGATCAAAGGAGCCTATTTTGCCATGGGTCCACTGCCACAGGTGAATTCGACCATAAAGTGGTGGTTCGATCGCACCAGTGAAACCACGATCCGGTTATCGGGCCTGATCGTATTTACGTTTGGAGTGGTTTTATTCTCGCGACTCGTGTGAAGGGTTATACTTCCTTGTAATCTACTCGATCCATGGGGATCGGTGAATTCCAGGTTAATCGGTGGTTGAACAGAATTGAGCAGAACGGTAATATCGCTAATCTTTACGGGCGTGGTGGTTTTCTATGCCGGCGTTTTAACGACCGCTGAGAATCTGCATGTGGGCATTGGCATGATGGTTGTCGGCGGTGTCCTTGTTGCCATACCAACCCGGCAGGCTTTTCGTCGATATTGGAGTCCTGCGAAGCCTTGGAATGGATCGGCAGGAAAATCCAATACAAAGAAAAGGAAGTCACATTTGAAGGTTGTGAAAGGCAACAAGGAAGAAGAGCCCCCTACCTACCATTAATACACTTCACGGGCCATCTACCCGGATCAGACCGAGAGATCTATTTGACTTCCCAAGGAATTAAGACGGACGACCCAGTAGTCTTTCTGACTTCCAGGTCATGGGCATGGGGCACCCGGTCTACAAAACAGTCGATCCCAGGGCTGAAACTCTGAAGAGGATAGCGGAGAAAATGGCAGCCGATTCAGTCCTTGAGAACCGGTACAGGATGCTGGCGAGATTGGAGGATGAAGCCGTCAAGGAATTCGAGCAAAGGGGAAAGCCAGGAATCAAAGCCAATGTCGATTTCTATAGCGGGTTCGTATACTCGTTAATGGGCATCCCGCTGGATCTTATGACTCCGCTTTTTGTCATGGCTCTTGCAGCCGGCTGGTGTGCCCATATGATTGAAGAAAAGTTTGCTGAAGCGCAGAGCAAGCCAACGCTTTATCGTCCGCAGGCGGAGTAAGTGGGCAGCTACTGCGGTCCGGTTGGATGTGTCTATCAGCCGATAGAGAAGCGCTAATGAGCGTAAGGGCGGTTTCAAATCATGCGGCATGGGAATGTAACGAAGGTTAGTCCCGAGGATCCCGTATAAGCTCACGCACACAACGGATGTTACCACGCGCATCACCATTCAAAACGCTTCGTTCCTGGGCCGCAAAAGCCTGGCGCATAAAGCCGCCGCACTGTTGCGAGACTACGACGGGGCTCTCCCCTTTCTGCTAAATTTGACGAAGTTATGAACAGGCTCGACAGTCAAAATTTTGAACCACCGACCATAGGTTAATCCGGGGGAATTCGGAGAGAGGCATCAATGTCGCGTACGTGGAAAGGGAATTCACCAGCTGGACGGTCCTCAAAATAAAGCTTGAGTGTTTCGCGGATTACTGGAAACGCCAGTTGATTCCACGGAATATCTTCCTCTCTGAACAATTTGATCTCAAGACTTTCACTGCCGGCGGAGAAACCGGTCTCCAACAAGCGCGCCCGAAACATTAGATAGACTTGACTGATAAAGGAGAGGTTCAGAATGGCAAAAGGTATCAGGTCTCCGATCGTTGCACCCGCTTCTTCCCACGTTTCGCGCCGGGTTCCTTCAAAGACGGTTTCGCCATTTTCAAGGTAGCCGGCAGGAAGCGTCCATTTGCCATATGCCGGCCGGATAGCGCGACGGCAAAGCAAGATCTCTCCATTCCGTTCCGGGATGCAACCGACCACCATTTTCGGATTCTCGTAGTGGATTGTTGCACATTTGTCACAGACAAAACGCTGCCGGTCGTCCCCCACGGGGATCCGCAATGCCACATGGGCGCCACAATTGCTGCAGTAGTTCATACAAGCTATCGACTCCCGAGCATTCATTAATAAACAATCGGGCACTAAGACAGCCGGACGACAGATCCGCCTTTTCGCGAGCAAGCCCCCTCTCTTGCTACGCAGGCTGCAGGAATCTCACGAGAGGAGCGAGAGCTTGCTCATGAACCCTGAGGCCATCAAGGTCGTGATTTCTGCCCGGTTGTACTGGTTAAAAAGTCTAAGCTCTTTGCAGGGCCTCCAAGTCTATGGAAGCCCCGCTCCCCCATTACTTTCGCCGCTCGGTTTACAGCAGCCGGTATGGATAGGCCCGCCTGGTCCATTCACTGTCGGGGTACTCGGCCTGCAGCTTTTCGTAAGCATCCTTTAGCGGCTTTGCTTCATGAGTGCTTTTATAGCGGCTTACGCCAAGCAGGTATATTGCCTCGGGCGCCGAGTCGCTTTTCGAGTGGACACCCACGATTTTTTCCAAAGTCTTTATCGCACCATCAAAATTGTCAAGATCGAAATCCATTTTGGCTCTACCCAACAGTAGCGAAGGAATGAGCTCTTCAGGCGACAAAAAGCCGACCGTGCGGTGATGTTCTTTTCTATCGGCATCCAAAGTAACCAGGGTCGGCGTCCATTTTACCTGGAACTGCTCAGCCAGAGGTTTATGATCAAAAGGCAGGCGCAATGGCACTAAATTGCTGTTGACAAAGTCTCTCACACCGGGCTCGGGATACGTGACCGCATCCATCTGCTGGCAGCCGATTCAGCCAGGATTGAAGAAATCCATCAGGACCGGCTTGTTTTCCGACTTGGCCCTGGCCAGTGCCGCATCCAATTCTGTTTCCCATTTGATCGAAGCTCCCATTGTTCTCCTCCCGTTTTTTTCGTTTTCTTCGTGTGCGGACACTCAATTCCACACGCACTCGATGATCAATAGATTTCAGACTATTCAATTACTTAATCACGAATGAGCGCTATGCAATCGCAATAATGGCGCTGAGACGAAGAGTGCATACCGGCGATGCCATCTCGGAACTTCTGGAAAATCGGAACAACCTAAAAACTATTGCCTGTAACCTTGACCGCTTCAGCAAAATGTATAGTTTCATTTACAATCGCAAATTAACGATCAACCTTTCATTGAGGGATTGTTTATGATTAAAAAGATACTGAGTCTGGTCCTGGTACTGATTGTTTATCCTGCCTGCATACTGGCTCAAACCGATTCAAAAGAGGCCGGTGCCGCACCAACGCTCACCGTAACGGGGCACGGGGAAGTTTCCACCGCTCCCGATCAGGCGATAATCCGCCTGGGAGTGATTTCTCAAGCCACAGAGGCCTCTACTGCTCAGCGGCAATCGAACGAAGTGGCAAGTTTGGCCCTGGACAAATTCAAGCAAATGAACATTCCCGGCGAGAAGATTACGACCGCCGGGTTGACGCTTTCACCTGTGTTTTCCAGACAGAGCCCGAAGGGCACGGACGAGCCCTTTGAACCTCAGATCGTGGCCTACCGGGCACGCAACACGCTGCAGGTGGTGCTCGAGGATCTTAGCAGGGTGGGCCAGGTGATTGACACCGGCGTGAGGGCGGGCGCTAATCACATGGAAGGTTTGACTTTCGAGCTTAGAGAGGACGGCAAGTATAAAGATCAGGCCTTGCGTCTGGCCGTCCAGGATGCGCGCAGAAAAGCCGACACCATTGCTGCTGCCATGGGAGTTGAAATTGAGGCTGTTCACGAAATCGCCGAAGGTGGTATCAGTGTCATGCGTCCGCAAATGCAAGCGGCCAGAGTCTTCGCAGCCGAGACGGGAACACCGGTTGAGCCCGGGCAGGTTAAGGTGGAGGCAACCGTTACAATCCGGTATCGCATTGCTGGAGGGGACAAGGCTCATAACAGCGACAAGGCCGGTTCGTAAATTTCATTTAATTCTCTAATTAAGGCGATCGACATGCATTCGTTCTACGAGGCACTGGCAGGAATCGGCTACACGCACCCGGTTCACCCCACCCTAACTCATCTTCCCATCGGATTGGTGGTAGCGTCCCTCATATTCGGGCTGGCAGCCTGGCTGTTGGGCTATTCAAACCTGGCGACGACGGCGCGCCACTGCATCACGCTAGCTTTAATCGGCGCTTTCCCAACCATACTCGCCGGCTTTATGGATTGGCAACATTTCTACGGCGGCGCCTGGATATTCCCCATAAAAATGAAGATCCTGCTGGCTATGGTCTTGCTCATCCTTCTCTCCACGACAACATTGCTGGTTTTGAAAGGAGCACAGGAGTCAAGAGGCATTCTGCTAATGTATTTCTGCTGCTTCTTGACAATAATGGGAATTGCCTATTTCGGTGGTGAATTGGTTTTCGCCGCCAAGAGCACAGGTACAGCTTCTCTTGACGACGGCAACGCGTCCCAATTTCAGACCGGCCAGATCGCCTATGCAGATGCTGCAAAGATTTTCAGGCAACGCTGCACGATGTGCCATGCCGGGTCAAATCCTCCTGACGGGCTTCGACTGGATAGCTACGAAAACATTATGGCAGGCGGCGAAGACGGACCCGTCGTGATTGCCGGAAAACCTGTTGAGAGTGAGCTGGTACGCCGAATTAAAGGCTTAAAGCAGCCCAGCATGCCTATGGGGCAGGAGCTTCTCTCCGCTGAGGAGATCCGAATCATTGAAGCCTGGATTGCCAGGGGCGCCCCCGCCTGAGGGCGAATGGGAGCGAACATTGCGCTGGACCGGGCGGATTGGCCGAGTACCTATCGATTTAATTATAAACAATTTGAAACTGCCCTACGCGACTTAGTCGCTTCGCACCCTCGCTTCAGTACTGCAATGGGCCAGATTTAGCCGACTTTTTCCAGCATTCGGTGAAAATACCACATAAAGGCGTTGGTTGATAGTATCAACAGAGCAAGAAAAATACAGATCAAAGCGGTGATCTTCGCTCTGGTGGCGGTTCGAATCATACTCACCCGCAGCGCTTCAGTTTTCGCTGCAGATGTCTCGACGCTCTTCCAATTCCTCCATCCCATCGACATGAAATAGAAAGCAAAAACAGTGGTTGCCACGGCATTGACAATCAGCAGTATGGAGGAAAATCTTCTAAGTTTGATGAGTGCCTGCCCAGGATCATGATCTGCGAGGAGCTTCAGCTCCTCAAAGTAACCGAGGATACTCTGAATGCTCATCAGCCCGAAAATAAATACAATCAAAATTAAAAAAGCTATGCGCTTTCTCGCCCCACCGTCTATGGTTTTTTCACGCTGGCTCATCAGAGCTCCAAGTTGTGGGGGACAAAGTTGATTCGCGGACACTTTCTGCATGTAGGATGTGGACCTTGCTCGGCTGAAATGCATGTGGATCTGCAGTCTTACTCATTGCCCACGGCTCCCTTTTTCACTGCAGCGGTTCAGCTCCTGCTCGATCGTTTCGGCTGGCATTCAGCGGCGAAAAGCACACAGTTTGAACGGTTGCCATCGAACACGGTCTGCAGCTCTTGCAAAGTCTCTATCACCAGCACTACTGTCTCAAAGTCCGCCCAGTCATAGAGCCGCTGAGCAGGCATGAGAGGCAAATTGATGCAGCCGTGCGAGCAATAACCTCCGGTGATGTCACCGGCGTGGATCCAGACATGTTCATAGATTCTCAGACCCCAGGGCATTGGAGCCGGTTGGCCATAGGCATTGGTATAGCTTCTGGAAATGTGATCAATGTCTTTATCTCTCACCCTGTATATCCCGGCCCGCGTCCAACCCCCGTTCTTCCCGATACAAATATGGGAATCGTCCGCAAGTCTGCCATCTTCATACCATCCCAAGAAAGGAATGTCTTTGACAATAAGGATGAATTTGGGGACCGTGCTCACCTCAGGGATCACCCTCGGCAACGGAGTCCAGTCCTTATAGATGCTGAAATTGTTGGGCACCTTTAGAGGACGACCGGTTCTGATGTCTTCATCAATGTAGTAGGGGGCCCGAACATTCAGCCTGGCAAGGATTTGTTTGGAGATGCTGTAGCTCAGCTCGGGGTCTTCCCGGTTGAGGCGGTTCAGCTCGCCTTCCGCTACTACCCGGTGAGTCCAGCCGTCGCGATCAACTTTCGGCTCATCGTAACTGAAGCCATCTGAAGGAGCCTGTTTCCTCTCTGCAGGAACCTGATGATACGTTTCGATTTCCGCCACTGTGGGAAGCTCGACGGCATTGACCGCATGATTCTCATTGATTCGGCCGGCACCGCACCCCCACAAAAGACTCAAAATTATCAAGAACGACGGCAATTGCCATTTGATTGCCTCCATGGGATTATCCTTTCCTATCTTTTATATAATAGCAATTTAAGCATCATCAGGATTTTTGCTCACGCGATAACCGAAATGTCGCCATTGCATCGATGTTCTGAAATGGGGATGATCTAGTTTCCTGGTTGATTTGTTAAGCAATCAATCGAGTGAGGGAGCTGATTCCACCCGAGTTTCAGTTTATATTTGACAGTGACTGCATAACTGCAGACAGAGTGCGGCATGCAGCGGCCGCAAAACGGAAGGGAAAGAAGCTCTCCAAGCGTAGCAAGGAGGTCAATCATGCAGGACTGGAATGTGATCGTCACTATTCGGGAAAAAGGCTTTAAGGAAGCCGTCGAGTTGCTGGAGCAATTTGGTCCTGTCAGCCGCACAGATTTTTTCAATGTACTGGTTATGAAAACTGCTGACATACAAAAGATGCTGCAGGCACTGGGGAAAGAAATCGAGGAGAACCCCGGTACTTTAAACCTTATATCGCGAGTTGTACCTGTAACCGACACTTTCAACTTTCAATCGAAGGAAGAATTCGAATCTCGGGCAAAGGAGATCGTTTTACAATGGGCGCCGCAACTGACGGGCAAAGATTTCCATGTGCGGATGCACCGCCGTGGCTTCAAAGGGCGACTCTCCAGCATCGATGTAGAACATTTTCTGGATGGCGTACTGCTGGAGCGGCTTGAGCGGCTGAGCAGTCCGGGACGAATTGACTTCGAGAATCCAGATGCAATCATTGCCGTGGAAACGGTCGGGCAGAGAGCCGGACTTTCCTTCTGGTCCCGCAAGGACTTGGAAGGCTGCCCGTTTCTGGGGTTAAGCGACAGCTAACAGCTATCCGGCATGCTGGAATTCAGGCTGACTGACCGTCGCCCGGTCGCTCAATCGAACCAACGGAAATCGAGAGTCTTGCATCGAGATCCGGCAAGCTTAAAATTTAGTGCATCAAAACCGAGAAGGGAGGCGTAAAGATGGGAAATGTAAATTCGAAAGGCAAGCTGCAATACTGCTGCACCAAATGTCAGAAAGTGCATACGCGCGCTTGTTCGGATCTGGTGTGGCAATTAACCGAAAGCAAACAAAAGTCGTTGGGGAACGAAGCTCATTTTCTTTCCACCTGGAAAGATTCTTGTGATTGTGGAGCCGAAATGAGCTTCCAATTCCGCGTGCGCGAATATCCCCTTAATTGTTTGGATGGAGAAGATCTACAGATTAGCGGAGCCAAGCTCCTTCAGTCGTGCAATATCGGCATAAAAGAATCCGTGTTCCTTTCTTCAATGAAAGCTCTGATCACGTAGCGATAAAAATAAAGGCTCATCGCGGATTAGCGTGATCGTGTCGCTCTGCAGCCGTTTGCCCTGAGGTATCGAAGGGCAGCCCATCAGTTCGTGCTTCGATACCTCAGCACGAACCGAGTGCGTAAATCACGGT
>Ga0068714_10003664_pt1 | contig 17916 bp, 20 predicted proteins | sample MTBNYHSulfiMetaG_FD_62988 | JGI IMG/M metagenome (GOLD analysis project Ga0068714, IMG submission 62988) | Enrichment culture microbial communities from rom New York Harbor, USA that are MTBE-degrading - MTBE-NYH (New York Harbor Sulfidogenic)... | ecosystem: Environmental > Aquatic > Marine >...
TAAAAGAACGGACATGGAGTTCATAGATGATGGCGTCTTTATACCAGAGCGGGTTATCGTCAAGGGGGGCAATGCCCGCGCGTTGTCTCGGCATGATAGCTAACTCACTTGGCCAACAAAGTCCTCACATACTCCAGCAGCTCTTTTATCCCGATGGGCTTCACCAGCACGCCGCGTGCACCATGTTTCACACTGTCCTGCTGGACCATAGGACTGCGCTGCGGTGAAATCACCATGAAGGGTATTTTCAATTTGGTCAGCTGTTCGCAGCAGTCCCAGATATTACGGTCAAAGCCAGAGAGGTCTATTAATGCCAGGTCAATTTTGTTGTTGTCCTGGAGCGCCTGTTCTACTTCCTCCGGACTGGTAACACCGATAATGGTGAATCCTTCGCGCTCCAGGTACTGGGAAAGCTGTTCCAGGTTGCTCCGGTTGCTGTCTATTAGCAGGATTATCGGTTTTTCAGCCATCTCTAGCCCTTCGCTTTCGGTACATCCCCATTATACCTTTATTGCCCCGTGTTTAACCAGCGGCGCGCCGGGTTGTTTCTTATCCCTACCCGAAATTAATCCACCCCAAATGTGAAGGAGAAAAAGAGACTATCCACGCACTCTCCGCTACATATAGTAGTCAAAGTCCCGCTCGGTGCGAAGCCGGCGGTGAATGCGGAAAATATGGGCCGGGGAGCTATGTGGATTGAGCTCCACATAGTTCCTGGGGCCGTGCCACACATAACGGGCATCGCTCAACAGGTCATGCACCTGATAGGGCTCCTGAGCGCTCAGCCCCAGGTCACCAAGAGGCAGTTCCACCCACCCTGAATGCGTGTAGGTATGGTGCAGGTTCACCACCACCAGAATGATGTTATTCAGGTCATCGGTATGCTTGCTGTAGCAGATGAGTTCATCATTGTCCACGTTGTGGAAACACAGATTATCATTGCGCTGCAGAGCGGGATTTTCCCGCCGTATCTTGTTCACCCGGGAAATGAAATGCCGCAGGCTGTCCGGGCGGTCGATATCCCAGTGTTTGATCTCATATTTCTCCGAGTTCAGATATTCCTCGCTGCCCGGTTGCCGGGGCCGATTTTCCATCAGCTCAAAGGCAGGGCCGTAGATGCCATAGTTGGCCCCCAGCGTGGCCGCCAGCACCAGCCTGGCCATAAAAGCGGGGCGCCCGCCCACCTGCAAGTACTCTGTCAAAATGTCGGGCGTATTTGTCCAGAGGCTAGGGCGGAAGAACTCGCGCACTTCAGTCCTGGTGAGTTCGGTAAAGTACTGGGTAAACTCCCACTTGGTGTTGCGCCAGGCAAAGTAGGTGTACGACTGCGTGAAGCCCAGCTTGGCCAGCCGGTACATTACCTTGGGCCGGGTGAATGCCTCGGAGAGGAAAATGACATCGGGATACTCGTCTCTGAGCTCGGTGATGACCCACTCCCAGAAGGCGAAGGGCTTGGTGTGGGGATTGTCTACTCTGAAGATGCGGACCCCCTGCTCGAGCCAGAACAGGAATACGCTCTTCAGTTCATCCCACAGCTCCGGCCATCGCTCGCTGTCAAAGTTGAGCGGGTAAATGTCCTCGTATTTCTTGGGCGGGTTCTCCGCATACTGTATGCTGCCGTCTGGGCGGTGGCGGAACCACTCCGGGTGTTCCTTTACGTAGGGGTGGTCAGGCGAACACTGAAAAGCGATGTCCAGCGCAATTTCTATATTGTGCTCTTTAGCTTTCCGGAGCAACTCGCGGAAATCATCCAGCGTGCCCAGCTGGGGATTGATGGCCTTATGCCCCCCCTCCTCCGAGCCAATCGCCCATGGCGTGCCCGGGTCCCGGGGGCCGGCCTTCAGGGCGTTGTTCTTGCCCTTGCGGTTGGTATGGCCAATGGGGTGGATGGGGGGAAAATAGAGCACGTCAAATCCCATTCCGGCAATGTAGGGGAGTCGGGCCTGGCAGTCTTTAAAGGTGGCGTGGCGCCCTTCCTCCGCAACGCAGGAGCGGGGGAACATCTCATACCAGGCGCTGAACCCGGCCTTTTCCCGGTCCACTACCACCTCCAGCTCCATCGGGTAATCAGTGGCAAATTGTCTGTCCGGATACCGGTCCATAAGCTCCAGGAGTTCGTCGCTGAGTGCCAGCTGGATTTTCTCCTCCTCAGGCACTTTCTTCGATTGTAATACGTCGGCCCATTCCTTCAGCGTCTGCGCATCTGGCGCAAAAGCGCGTGAGGCGGCGTCGGTGATCAATCCAGCGCCCACCAGCAAATCGGCGGAGGCCTGCTGGCTCGCCTGCACTTTCTTCGCCAGGTCACGTCGCCACGATTTGAAGTGATCCACCCAGGCGGTGAGCGTGTACCGGTAGCGCCCAAGCTCGGTTACGATAAACGAAGCCCGCCAGCGGTCATTGACCAGGAACTCCATGGGCACCTCGGTCCAGTGGGAAGCATTTTCCCGTCGATAGCGGAGGAGCGCGGACAGGGCATCATGCCCATCGGCGAAGATATCAGCTTCCACGGTTACCTTCTCTCCCACCACCCGTTTGATGGGAAAGCGGCCGCCGTCTATCTCCGGCCTTACTCCCTCGATTACCGCCCGCCGGTGCCCTTCACCTTTGTCCATTGTGATCCCCTGGCTTCTTTCCCCTTCTTGAATTAAATTTTATAAAAATGTTATGCGCCATTCACCGATTATCGCTTACTTATATGCTCTTGTCAACGGAGTCGGAAGAAGGGGGAAAACCTGTGAAATTGACAATGCGAGGGAAAATAACTGAAAATAAATAGACAAGTTCAAGGTAGATAATCGTGGATGCAAAAGCTTTACATAAAATTGGATACGGTCTCTATGTGGTAACTTCCCGGGCCAAAGACGGGCGATTGAACGGGCAGATCGCCAATACGCTGTTTCAGGTGACCTCCCAGCCCCCCACGGTGGCGGTCAGCATCAACCGCAGTAATCTGACCTGGGAATTCATCAGGGAAAGCCGGGTATTTGCCGCCTCGGTGCTCTGCGAGGCCACTCCCATGATATTCATCGGCCGCTTTGGCTTTAAAACGGGAAGAGATATAGACAAATTTGAGGGCGTAGACTACAAGATAGGGGAGACCGGCGCCCCGGTGGTGCTGGAGAACGCCGTGGCCTATCTGGAGGCAAGGGTGAGCCAGGAGCTTGACGTGGGCACTCATACCATCTTCATTGGCGAAGTGGTCAACGCCGAAGTTATCTCGGAAGGCGTCTGCATGACCTACGAGTACTACCACCAGGTCAAGGGCGGCAAGACGCCCAGCAAGGCAGCCACCTACATCGAGGAACAGAAGGCTTGAGGGGGTGAAGTATGGCAATTGATTTTACCCTAATGGCCGGAGGGGCCGCCGGGCAGGGTATACAGTTTCTGGGACAGACGCTGGCAAAAGCCCTCGCCAGCGGCGGGTTCTATATCTTTGCCGACCAGGACTACGAGTCCAGGGTGCGAGGTGGTCACAATTTCTTCCGGGTGAGAGCGAGCGACCGGGAAGTGCTGGCGCTGTCGCCCTCGCTGGATATTCTCATCGCCCTCAATGATGAGACGGTTGAGCTGCACCGCAAGGAGATGAAGAACAAAGGCGTCATCATCGTCGACCGGGAGCAAAGCAAAGCAAAATACCTGGGAGAGAACTACCTCTCCATCCCGCTCACCAAAATCGCAATGGATATTGTAGGAAACAAGCTGATGACCAATACTGTGGCCGCGGGGGCGGCGCTGGCGCTGGCCAGCTATGATATCGACCCCCTGCTCGATATTTTGAAGAAAGACCTGGCCAAGAGCGGCGAGAAAGCGGTGCAGGGGAACATCGATGCCGCAAAAGCCGGCTATGATTTCGTCCAGCAGAATGCCAGGGCGAAGCCGGGTCAGGAGCTTAAAAGACAGGGCAGGCCGGCGAAAAGAATGCTGCTGAATGGGAATGAGGCGGTCAGCTTGGGTGCGATGGCAGGGGGCTGCAAGTTTATGACCGGCTACCCGATGACCCCCTCCTCTTCTATTATGGAGTATCTTGCGGTGAAGGGTGCCCGCTACGGCATCGTGACCATACACGTCGAGGACGAGATATCAGCCATAAACATGGCGGTGGGGGCGGGCTTTGCCGGAGTGAGGTCCATGACGGCCACCTCCGGAGGCGGTTTTGCCCTGATGGTGGAGGGACTGGCGCTGGCGGGGATGACCGAGACCCCGGTGGTCATCGTGCTGGGACAGCGTCCTGGCCCGGCCACCGGACTGCCCACACGGACCGAGCAGGGAGAGCTCTGGTTTGCCCTCCACGCCGGCCACGGTGAGTTCCCCCGCGCCGTGCTGGCCCCGGCCACTGCCGAAGATACCTTCTGGGCCACCGTTAAAGCGTTCAATCTGGCGGAGAAATACCAGACGCCGGTGATCATGCTCACCGACCACCATCTGGCTAGCTCCTACCGGACGGTGGACAAATATGACCTCAAACAGGTGAATATAGAGCGTGGCGAATGGCTTTCAGACCAGCAGGCGAATAAAACCGCCGACTACAAGAGACATCAGGTTACGGATTCGGGCATATCGCCGCGCGCTTATCCCGGTCAGGGCAAGGCGCTGGTGGTCACCGACTCCGATGAACACGATGAATTTGGCCATATGATCGAGGACGCGGAGACCAGGATACAGCAGGCCTCGAAGCGGCTGCACAAGCTTGAGGGTCTGAAAAACGAGATAAGCGATCCGGAATTTCAAGAGCAGGCCGGCGCAGAGATGACCTTCATCGGCTGGGGTAGCACCTATGGCGCAATACGTGAAGCGGCCGACCTGCTCCAGCAGGAAAAAGTGAAGGTAAATCACCTGCACCTGACCGAGCTCTGGCCGTTTCCCTCGGACGCGGTGGCCAAAATACTGAAGAAAAGCGGCAAGAGCGTCGTCATCGAGAATAATGCTACCGGGCAGGTGGCCCAGCTTATACGGAGGGAGACCGGCATCAAGGTGGACAGCACCATAACCAAATTCGATGGTCGCCCCTTCTCTCCACAGTCCATCGTGGAGAGGTTGAAGAAGGAGGTAGCCTGACATGGTGACTCTGAAGGACTACTCGGAGACCACTGAAATCGCCTGGTGTCCCGGCTGTGGCAACTTTCCCATCCTCCAGGCGGTGAGAAAGGCGCTGGTGGACCTGAGCATCGAACCTCACCAGCTGCTGCTGGTGTCGGGCATTGGTCAGGCGCCCAAGCTGCCCCATTATATCCACGATAATGTCTTCAATGGCCTCCACGGGAGAGCTATTCCCGCCGCCACCGCCGCCAAAATCGCCAACCCCGAGCTCACCGTCATCGTGGTGGACGGGGACGGCGGCGCCTATGGGGAGGGAGTGGGGCACTGGCTGGCGGCCATGCGCCGCAATGTTAACCTGACTTACATGGTGCACAATAACCAGGTCTATGGACTGACCAAAGGACAGGCCTCCCCCACCAGCGACCTGGGCTATGTTACCAAGACCACCCCCCAGGGGGCCATCCAGCCTATAAACCCGCTGGCGGTGGCCATAGCCTCCGATGTCAGCTTTCTGGCCAGGAGCTTCGCCGGCGACGTGCAGCACCTTACCGAAATCCTGAAGATGGGCATTCAGCACCGCGGTTTTGCCCACATCGATATTCTCCAGCCGTGTGTCTCCTTCAACCACAGGAATACCTTCCAGTGGTATAAAGAGCGGGTCTACAAGCTGGAGGAAAAGGAGAAAAAATACGACCCCGCTGATAAACAGGCTGCCTTCGCCAGGGCTCAGGAGTGGGGAGACCATATACCCATCGGAGTGCTCTATCGGGAAGAAAGGCCGGTTTATGAAGAGCATTTGCCGGCGCTGGAGAAGGGGCCGCTGGTGAAACAGAAAATCGACCCGTTACAGTTCGAGGCACTGCTGGAGGAATTTATCGCTGCTTGAAAATCAGAAAATACTAACGTACAGACCAAGCAATATCGTGAAGGAGGTGTATATGGCAACCAAAATCGGCATCAACGGATTCGGCCGCATCGGAAGGCTGACCTTCCGCACCATCCACGAGTACCATAAGGAAAAACTGGAGGTTGTGGCCATCAACGACCTTGCCGATACCAGCACCAATGCCCATTTGCTGAAGTGGGACAGCACCTACGGCCAGTTTCCGGGCAAGGTGGAGGCAGGCGATAGTGCTCTCATCGTGGATGGTAAGAAGATTAATGTCATCTCCCAGCGCGACCCGGCCAGCATCCCCTGGAAAGACTATGGAGCTGACATCGTCATCGAGTCGACGGGGCTGTTCACCGACGCCGCCAAAGCCTCCGCCCATCTTCAGGGCGGGGCCAAGAAAGTGATCATCTCCGCGCCCGCCAAGAACGAGGACATCACCGTCGTCCTGGGAGTGAATGAAGATAAATACGACCCGGCAAAACACAAGGTCATCTCCAACGCCTCCTGCACCACTAACGGCATCGCCCCGGTGGTGAAAGTGCTGCATGACAGCTTCGGGGTAGAGAGAGGGCTGATGACCACCATCCATGCTTACACCAACGACCAGCGCATTCAGGACATGGTGCATAAAGACCTGCGGCGGGCCAGGGCTGCGGCCGTGAACATCATCCCCACTACCACCGGCGCCGCCCGGGCGGTAACCCTGGTCATCCCCGAACTGGAAGGGAAGCTGCACGGTATGGCTTTCAGGGTGCCGGTGGTCACCGTCTCGGTAATCGACTTCGTGGCCGACTTGAAGAAAAGCGTCACCGTGGAACAGGTCAACCAGGCCTTCAAAGCCGCGGCCGAAGGGCCACTGTCCGGCATCCTGGTATACTGCGACGAGCCGCTGGTGAGCATGGACTTCAAGGGCAATCCGGCCAGCTCCATCGTGGATGCGCCCAGCACCATGGTCATGGGCGGAAATATGGTCAAAGTGCTGGCCTGGTACGACAACGAGTGGGGCTATAGCTGCCGCCTGGCCGACCTGGCTGCATTTGTCGCGGACAAGGGTCTGTAAAGCGGGTTATATCGGGTGAGGCCAATGAAAAAGATAGGCATACTGACCAGCGGCGGAGACGCTCCGGGGATGAACGCCTGCATCCGGGCCGCAGTGCGTGCCGCGCTGGATATAAACATGGAAATCTTCGGCATCCAGCGGGGCTATGCCGGCCTCATCCTGGGCCAGATGATACCTCTCGACCGGAGAGCAGTGGCCAATATTATCCATCAGGGTGGCACCATACTGGGCACCGCCCGCTCAGAGGAGTTCAGAACGAAAGAGGGCAGGGCCAAAGCGATACAGCAGTTAAAACAAGCCGGGATAGAGGGCCTGGTGCTGATAGGCGGGGACGGCACGTTTCGCGGAGGAACACTGTTATCCGAGGAGAGCAATCTTCCTATCATCGGCATCCCGGGCACCATTGACAACGATGTCTACGGCTCGGACTACACCATAGGCTTTGACAGCGCCGTCAACTGCGCCCTGTCCGCCATCGACCGCATACGGGACACCGCCCAGTCGCACGAAAGGCTGTTCTTCATCGAGGTGATGGGACGGCATACCGGGTTCATCGCTGTGGAGAGCGGGGTGGCGGGGGGAGCGGAAGAACTCTTCATCCCCGAAATTCCTATGAACATCGACCAGCTGGCGCAAGGTCTCAAGGAGGATTTCGCGCGTGATAAAAAGAGCGCCATCGTGGTGGTGGCGGAAGGAGAAACTCCCGGCCATACGTTCCAGATTGCCGACGAGGTGCGGAAGAAGATAGACGTAGAATCCAGGGTCTGCGTCCTGGGGCACGTGCAGCGCGGCGGGGCGCCCACGGCACGTGACCGTGTTTTGTCCAGCATGCTGGGCGTGGCTGCTGTCAGGGCCCTCGCCGATGGGAAGAGTAACTCCATGGTGGGGGAAATCAAAGGGGAAATATCCTTTACGCCGCTGAAAGACACCTGGGAAAAGAAAAAACAGATAAGTCCTTTCCTCAAGGAAATCGCCGAACTCCTTTGCCGGTGAGGGCAGGGGGGGTTAGAGTTTACATAAACCAAAGGCGCGCCAGAAACAAGTATACTCTCAAAGGTCTAGCGTGCTTTTCCCTGCTGGGCTACCGCTTCGGCCGCTTTGGCGACCTCCTCAGGGTCGCCCAGATAGTAGCTTTTGATGGGCCTGAGTTCTTTGTCCAGTTCATAAACCAAGGGGATTCCAGTGGGGATATTGAGTCCGGGTATTTCTTCATCGCTTATATTATCCAGATACTTGACCAGCGCCCGCAGGCTATTCCCGTGGGCGGATATAATCACCCGTTTTCCTGACCTGATCGCCGGGGCCAGCGTTTCGTGCCAGTAGGGGAGAAAGCGTTCCACGGTGTCTTTCAGGCATTCCGTCAGCGGTATGTCCTTTTTCTCTAGGTCTCTATAGCGGGGGTCATTGCCTGGATAGCGTTCATCTGTCTTTTCCAATGAGGGCGGCCGTATGTCATAGCTCCGCCGCCAGATGTGCACCTGCTCCTCGCCGAACTTTTCGGCCATTTCCGCCTTATTCAGGCCCTGGAGGGCGCCGTAGTGCCTTTCGTTCAGCCGCCAGGAGCGGTATACCGGTATCCACATCAGGTCCATTACATCCAGTACGATCCACAGGGTGCGTATGGCCCGCTTCAACACGGAGGTATAAGCGATGTCAAAGGTATACCCCTGTTCTTGCAGGATCTGGCCGGCTTTCTGGGCCTCGGCAATGCCTCTCTCGGACAGGTCGACATCTGTCCAGCCGGTAAAGCGGTTTTCCTTATTCCAGATACTCTCGCCATGGCGCAGGAGCACAGTCTTGAACAACAGAACACCTCGCGGTCGAAATCAACCTATTATAACATACAGGAAAGACGGGGTTCTTCTTTGCCTTTGACAGGCTGGTGATTTGGGAGTAAAATGACCTTGACTCAAGCGGGAGTAACTCAGCTGGCAGAGTCCCTGCCTTCCAAGCAGGTTGTCGCGGGTTCGAATCCCGTCTCCCGCTTTTCCAACGATAAACCGGGTCTTAAGACTGGATTCTTATAATCACTACAGGAGCAAGCCTGATTATTTGCCCTTCATCTGGCTGACCAGCTTGCCTACCTGGTCAAGGTAATACTGCTTGACTTCGTTGTCCTGCCTCTCCCAGGCTATGGTGCCCTTGCGCTCAAAATCAAAAAGCCATTTGGCTACCACGCTCTTTTTATTTTTACTGAGTATCGCGATTACGCCGCCGATGTTGAGGTACCATATGAGCAGGACCGAGAGCAGGACGACAGGTATCACCAGAACGAGAGTCACTACGATTGGCCATTCCATTTTATTTTCCTCCTAACCAATCCTGACCTTACATAATAAGATTAATAATTCCAGAAAAACTTCACATCGGCGTAAATGCGTAATTCATATATCTTGCAATGCCTATTCAAGAAACGCTAAAGTAGCACAAAGAGGGGAATTTGGTTTTTTATACAATGGAAACTCCAGATTAGAGACAGGAGGTGCTTCTCATGGCTCGGTTTACAAGCGAGCAGGGTATGTTTGCTGCCATGCGGGATAAGCTCACTGCCGCCGTGCTCTCAGATGTGCTGGACAGCCTAGGTGCGCGTAGCCAAGCGATGCGGGCCGATATCCGTCCCATCTACCCGGGCGCCAGGGTGGTCGGGCGTGCCTATACTGTCCTTTCTGCGGATATTTACCAGCCCATGGATGACCCCTATCGGGGAGAAATTGAGGCAGTAGATTCGCTTAAGCCGAATGACGTGATGGTGGTGTGTACCAACCGCTCCACGCAGACCTGCTTCTGGGGGGAGTTGCTGTCCACCGCTGCTCGGGCCAGAGGTGCCTGGGGCGTGGTGCTCGACGGTTACACGAGAGATGTGGCCCAGATCTCCGCCATGCAGTTTCCCGTTTTCGCCACGGGCATGAGCGTTCTCGATTCGGCAGGGAGGAGCATGGTGATCGACCACGGCTGCCCGGTGCGCTGCGGCGAGGTGATGGTGAGGACTCGAGACATAGTCTTCGGCGATATCGATGGGGTGGTGGTTGTGCCGCAGGAGCTGGAAAAGGAAGTAATTCCGCTGGCTCTGGAAAAAGTAGACCGGGAAAATCTGGTCCGGGATGAACTCCTCAAGGGCTCCTTGCTGCGCGACGCCTATGCGAAATACAAAACGCTGTGACATCTCATCCGAATCGGCTTGCCTTAAGTAGAAAAAAAGGAGAACAACGATGGCCAAATCAGAACTGTCAGGAAAAGTGCAGACCGTGCTGGGAGTGATAGAGGGTGCGGAACTGGGAATCACGCTGACGCACGAACATCTGCTCATAAACGGAGTAAGCCTGTTCTCCGAGCCCGCCGGCGCCAGCGACAAATATCTGGCTTATGAGCCTGTGGGCTGGCACAACCTGAGCTGGCTGCGCTATAACCCGTATGCCAATCTGGACAACATGAAGCTGCTGGATGAGCAGGAGGCCATAGATGAAGCGACGCTCTATAAGAGGGTAGGGGGCAACACCTTGGTCGACGTCACCACCATAGGCATCGGCCGCGACCCTGAGGCACTAGCCCGCATCTCCAGGGCCACGGGCCTCAATGTCATTATGGGCGCCGGGTTCTATACCGGTGCCTCTCACATCAAGGAAACGGCGGACAGGACGGAGGAAGACTTGGCCAGCCAGATGGTGAGAGATATAGAGGTGGGGGTTGGCATCAATGCCATTAAAGCGGGACTCATCGGCGAGATAGGCTGTTCCTGGCCGTTGCAAGATGTAGAACGCAAAGTGCTGCGGGCAGCGGCCATGGCCCAGAAAGAGACGGGAGCCTGTCTTTCCGTGCATCCCGGGCGCAGCCGCCACGCTCCTTCTGACGTGGTGGAGATACTGCGGAAGGCAGGTGCCGACTTGAGCCGGGTCATCCTTTGCCATACCGATGTCCGCGTCCGTGACCATAATGAGCGGCTCAAACTGCTGGAGACCGGCTGCACTCTGGAATACGACCTGTGGGGGTGGGAAGGCCACTTCCCCACCTACTGGATGGCTGATGATTATCTGGACCTCCCCAATGACACGCAGCGGATTTATGAAATAATCAGCCTCATTGAGGAAGGGCACATCGGCCAGATAGTCCTCTCCCACGATATCTGCTGCAAGACAAGGCGGGTGAAGTACGGCGGCTGGGGCTACGTCCACCTGCTGAGGTACATCGTTCCCATGATGCTGCAGAGGGGCATGACACGGGAGCAAATAGATAACATCATGGTGCAAAACCCCAGGCGCCTGCTCTGTTTTGCTTGACAGCCAGGTTCTAGGAAAAAAGTCCGGAGGCCATTGACATTATCTGCTTTTAGGTATATAAATAGGGCACAAAATATGTATGGCATTTATCGAAAACGAAAGCCAGCAGTATAAGTCTCTCCACTGAAACCAGGTAGGAGGAGGGAGAAAGATGGAAGAATATCAGGAAGCCCAGAGGCTCAGGGAACAATGGTCGAGAGCGATAAACACCTGGGGACAGGTGCTCATTCCCCTGGGGGCTTTGATACTGGCCTTTTTTATCGCGCAGGCTGCGTATGATGGGTTTTCAAGGAGGGACTTCGGTATTCTTGTGATCGGGTGGGCCGTGTTCACACTGTGTATGGTGTACTGGAGGCTAATGGTATCCCACCTGGACAGGCAGATCGTTGAGCTATACCCGATTTTTCTGCGCATAGAGAGCAAACACAACTGGGACATCAATACCAGATACTACTTCAACAACCTTGCCGAGAGGTCTCGTGCCCATCTCCGTCACGAGCTCGGCTTGGAAAGCTGGCCGCAGAAATACGATGATTTCGTGGAGGACGTCAGGCCCAAAGAGCTTGGCCACTACGGGTTTCTTCAATCTGTCTGGCGAGAATTCGGGAGGAAATCGGTAACCGACAGGGGTCATAAAGTACAGGACATTATCGTGTTCCTGCTGATAGACCTGTTCCTCGGCCTTGTCCTGGCCCTCAATTATGGCGCCATGGCCTGGCTGGTGCTCTTACTATTCGTTTTGCTTTTCATCTGGGGCCGGCACCGGGGCTGGGAATTGGGGCTTTGGAGACTGATAACAGGGTAGGGCTTCCGCGGTCAGCTAGTAGCCGGCGGGCCCCAGGCTCAGTCCGCCATCAACGACGATGTTCTGTCCGGTGATATAGCTGGATTCATCTGAGGCCAGGAATAGCACGGCACCGGCGATGTCTCCGGGCGTGGCCAGCCTGCCCAGCTTGATTCCCTTCTCCCACTCTTTGATCAAATCCGGCGCCATAGCGATAACCCGGGGAGTTCCCACGATGCCCGGTGAGACGCAATTCACAGTTATGCCATAGGGTGCCACCTCTTTGGCCAGTGCCCTGGTCAAGCCAACGATGCCCGCTTTCGCGGCAGAGTATTCCACACCTTTCATCATCCCGATTGTCGCCGCCGTAGAGGCAATGCTGACGACCTTGCCGCTGCGCCTCTCCAGCATGTGATTTATCACCGAACGGGTGATGTTGATCGTTCCCAGCAGGTTCAGGTCCACGATTTCATCGCCGCGATGTTCATCCGATTGCGCAAATAGATTCAGCCTGGTGGTGATGGTGGGCCCCGTGGAGCCTCCCGCTACATTCACCAAAATATCTATCCGGCCAAAAGTATCTAGCACTGTTTTCACCGCTTGTTTAACCAGTTCTCTCTTGGTGGTATCCACCTGGACAGCCAGCACTGTATGGCCCAACGATTTCATTTCGTTGGCCAGTTTCTGCGCCTCTGATATATTAAAGTCGGCGATAGCAATCCGAGCCCCTTCACTGGCCAGAAGCCGGGATATTGCTCCCCCGATGGCTCCCGCACCGCCAGTCACCATGGCCACTTTGTCTTTCATCCGCATATATTTACTCCCATCTAAATAAAAGTGTCAGGCATGGGGTTTGTGGCTATCTTTATCCTCTTCCCGGACCACCGTTCGGTTCAGGAGCTGCTCACCAGCCTCTATCTCGGTATCATCGCCGATGACACAGTGCTCTAAACGGGCACCCTCTCCTACCCTGACTCCCCGCCACAGCACAGAATCCTCCAGCGTGGCGCCGTCGCCAATAGAACAGTCTGGCCCCAGTACCACCGGTCCCCTAAGGCAGGCCCTCTGGCCTATCCGGCACCGACTGGCGATTATCGCCGGGCCGATGATGCGGGCTGTGGGATGCACTGGTGCGTCGTCGGCAACGTATTGACCGTCCGGCTTCAGCTCACCAAAGATGCCTTTGCCCTCCGCCAGCAGCAGGTCGCAGTTCAGGGAGCGGTACTTCTCCGGCGTCCCCATATCCAGCCAGCGACCGGAAAACTGATAGCCGTAGACAGGGTCACCTCTCTCGATGAGCAAGGGAAACAGCCCCTTCTCAAACATGTAGTGGCTGTTTTGCGGCACATAGTTGAGGACTTCCGGTTCCAAGATGTAGACGCCAGCGTTGATCCAGTTGCTGCTGGTCTGTCCGGGAGCGGGCTTCTCGATAAACCGTCGAATTCTACGGTCCTGGTCGGTCTCCACCACCCCGAAGGCCCCAGGGTTGTCCACCTGGGTCAGGGCAATGGTCGCTACAGCCCCTTTTTGCCGGTGAAAGGCCAGCATATCGGCCAGGTTGAGGTCGGTATAGATATCTCCGTTGAGCACCACGAACGTCCCGTCAAGAAAACGTTCCGCATTTTTCACCGCCCCGGCCGTCCCCCGCGGCTGGTCTTCCACAGCGTACGTCAGCTCAACGCCGAACTTGCTGCCGTCGCCAAAATATCCCTGAATGACCTCCGGAAGATAGCTGAGGGCGAGGATTATGTCCTTTATTCCGTAGTGCGAGAGATAGTTCAGCGTATGCTCCAGGAAGGGTTTGTTCAGCACAGGCAGCATAGGTTTGGGAAGGCCGTTGGTGAGCGGGCGGAGCCTGGTGCCTTCGCCTCCCACCAGAATAATCGCTTTGAGGGGAGTTTCTCGCTTCTGCATATCAGCCTCGCCGTGAAATGCCTCTTTTAGATTACACTGCACCGAATTTTCCGTCAAGCTACCACTTGACAACAGAGCTAGTATCTATTATCATTATTATGAGCATATGCTCATAATACTCAGGTGAACATGAGATGCCAAGACCGATAAAGTGGCGCCGGGTCTCCTTCATGCCCGAGGTGACCTATTTCAAGCCTGCGGGAATACCCCTGCGCGCCCTGGGCGAAGTCTGTCTTTCCGTAGAGGAGATGGAGGCCATACGGCTCAAAGATGCAGAAGGCCTGGAGCAGGAGCAGGCCGCCGAAAAAATGAACATCTCCCGCCCCACCTTTCAGCGGGTGCTGAACTCCGCCCGCCAGAAGGTCGCCGGGGCCCTGCTCAATGGCAAGGCCATCAGGATTGAAGGCGGCAATTTTGAGATGGCGCCGCCGCTAGCGCTGCCGGGACGCGGCGCCATGGGCTGGGGTGGGCGACGGAACGGGAGGCGCTGGCAGACTATTCAGGAGCAAATGGGTGAAAATTCTCGAGGAACTGCTGTCGACGCTTGATTACGACACGCCGGTGCGAGAGATACGCCAGGGGCCGTTCCAGACGGCGGTGTTCACCCGCCGTTGCGGCCTGGCGGCCACTCCCCACGACCCAGGTCCTCACCATGACCGGACGGCAGTAGCTGAGGCTGGCTTGTTGCTGGAGAAGAGCGCCCTGGAACTGGCCCGGATGTCCGGTTCAGACAAACAGGCCGAGGCAGCCATCGGGATGGCCGTCATTAACTCGCTGCTGAACGTGGATGAAACGGGGTGCGTGGAACTCAACGCCGCCGACCTTCTTATTGAGAAGGGGAGAGGAGTAAATGTAGCCCTGGTGGGACATTTCCCGTTCGTGCGGAGGCTGCGCCAGGCCGCCCGGGAACTGTGGGTCATTGAGCGCCAGCCGCAGCCCGGAGATTTTGCTGAGGAACAAGCGGAGACGCTTATCCCTGCAGCCGACGTGGTGGGCATCACCGGCACCGCCTTCACCAATCATACCATTGAACAACTGCTGGCCTTATGCAGTAAAAAAGCATACGTCATGGTGATAGGTGGGACGGCGCCTCTCTCTCCCGTGTTATTCAGCTATGGAGTGGATGCCATCTCCGGAGCGAGAGTGACTGACCCGCAGGCGGTGCTGCGCAGCGTCAGCCAGGGAGCGACCTTCCCGCAGCTCACCGGTGTCCGCCGGTTAATTATGATGGGTTGAACTATGGCTTAATCGATATACCAAGGCGGTAATCATTGAACAACGAGTCCAGGACTATTCATAAAGGAGGTGCAGACATGTATGGATTCCAGAGACCTTATGGGAGGGGTGGCATGGGCTTCGGCTTTCGCGGAAGCTCTCCTCCGTGGCCCTATGTGGGGATCGGGAGGGGAGGACTGCCACGGTGCGGCTATTTTCTCAGCGGCGCCGCCGGCACAACCGGGGCCTTCCCGTACCAGCAGGCTCCCTTCACCCCGCAGATGAGCCGGGAGCAAGAAATCGGCCTGCTCAAAGACCAGGCGGGTTTCATCAAGAGCCAGCTGGGACAGGTCGAGGCCAGGATCAAAGAACTGGAAGCAAGTTAAAACTGGAAAATAGTAAAAACACAGGAGGTGACCAATGGCAAAGATCGTGATTTCCGCCACCGCGCCCAATCTGGACGCCGAGGTAGACCCCCGTTTCGGCAGGTGCCAGTATATCATTCTGATTGACCCGGAGACGCAGCAGTTTGAATCCCTGGAGAACTCAAGTGCCATGTCTGCCGGAGGGGCTGGCATCGCCACGGCCCAGATGGTTGCCGGCAAGGGAGTCCAGGCGGTGCTGACCGGCAACTGCGGCCCCAATGCCTATCAGGTGCTCTCCGCGGCTGGTATTCAGGTAATCACCGGAGTTTCCGGCAAAGTCAAGGATGCAGCACAGGCGTATAAAGAAGGCAAATATCAGTCAAGTGCGCAGCCCAACGTTGCCGCCCACTTTGGCTCTGGCTCAGGTGCTGGGATGGGCCGGGGAATGGGACGAGGCATGGGGCGGGGCATGGGGATGGGAGCGGGAATGATGTCCCCTTTTACTCCGATGTCTCAGGGCCCGGCACAGGAGCTCAGCGAACTCAAAGCCCAGTCGCAGATGCTGGCACAGCAGCTTTCGGCGCTTCAGCAACGCATTGAAGAGATGGAAAAAAGAAAGTGATGTAATAAGGAGGTACAAAAATGCCAAGAGGAGATGGAACCGGCCCTATCTGGGGGAGCGGCCCGGGCACGGGAAGAGGCAGGGGAACAGGCGGAGTGGGGAGAGGCAGGATGAGCTGCAACCGGCCAGGTGCCGGTCCGGCCGGAAACTGCGTCTGTCCCAGCTGTGGAGCAAAGGTCCCCCACAAAGTGGGGGTTCCCTGCTACAATGTGAGCTGCCCCCAGTGCGGCACTAAAATGGTGAGAGAATAACGTGATAATATCCGTGGCCAGCGGTAAAGGCGGCACCGGTAAAACGCTGGTAGCCACCAGCCTCGCACTGGCCCTGAAAGACCAGGGCGAGGTGCACCTTCTCGACTGCGATGTCGAGGAGCCGAACGACCATCTGTTTATGAAGCCGGCATTGAATGGCCGGGAAGAGGTCTCCATTCCGGTGCCTCTGGTGGACGAGGACAGGTGCTCGTTTTGCGGGAAGTGCGCCGAGGTATGCGCCTATAATGCCATCGCCGTGGTGGGGGACCATGTCCTGGTGTTCCCGGAGCTCTGCCACGGCTGCGGTGCCTGCATGTATCTGTGCCCGGAAAAGGCCATCGCTGAGGGGAAAAAAGAAATCGGGGTGGTGGAATGGGGCCTGGCGGACGGGATACGCTTCACCCACGGGAAGCTGACCGTGGGAGAGGTGCTGGCTCCGGCCATCATCCGAAAGGTGAAATCACAGGCACGAAATGGCGGCACGGTCATCACCGACGTTCCCCCGGGAACTTCCTGCCCGGTGGTGGAGGCGATTCGAGACAGCGCTTACTGTCTGCTGGTCACCGAGCCCACGCCCTTCGGCCTGAATGACCTGGCATTGGCGGTGGAAACAGTGAGGACGCTGGGCATACCCTGCGGGGTGGTGCTCAACCGGGCCGGGGTGGGCGATGCCGGGGTAGAAGACTACTGCCGGAAGGAAAAAATACCCATCCTGCTCACCATTCCGCTGGACGCCAGCATTGCCCGTGCCTATTCCCGGGGCATTCCGCTGATCGAGCACCAGCCGCAGTGGAAGCCGAAATTTCAAGCGCTTTTTCAGCGCATTGAGGAGATGGTGGATGAAAGAAATCGTGGTGCTGAGCGGTAAGGGCGGCACCGGGAAGACCAGCATCGTGGGCTCCTTTGCCGCTCTGGCGGAAAACAAAGTGCTGGCCGACTGCGACGTGGATGCGGCCGATCTGCACCTGCTGCTCAGCCCCTCAGTTAGAGAAGAACACGAGTTCTGGAGCGGGCAACTGGCCAGCATTGATAGAGAAACGTGCACCGAGTGTGGCCTGTGCCAGGAGCTCTGTCCCGCCGGCGCTATCGCTGACTTTCAGGTCGACCCTCTCTCCTGCGAAGGCTGCGGCTTCTGCTATCACGTCTGTCCGGCCGGCGCCGTCGCCCTGCAAGAACGCCTCTCCGGGCACTGGTTCATCTCCGATACCAGGTACGGGCCGCTGGTCCATGCCAGGCTGGGCATCGCGCAGGAGAACTCGGGGAAGCTGGTGGCACTGGTCAGAAAACAGGCCCGCCAGATTGCGCAAACGCGAGGATTTGATTATATTATAAGTGATGGCCCTCCGGGGATCGGCTGTCCGGTCATCTCTTCCCTCTCCGGCGCCAGCCTGGCGTTGCTGGTCACCGAACCCACGCTGTCGGGAATGCATGACCTGGACAGGGTGCTCGAGGTGTGCCGCCATTTCGGGGTGATTGCTCTGGTGTGCGTCAATAAGTATGAC
>Ga0068714_10003667_pt1 | contig 17905 bp, 14 predicted proteins | sample MTBNYHSulfiMetaG_FD_62988 | JGI IMG/M metagenome (GOLD analysis project Ga0068714, IMG submission 62988) | Enrichment culture microbial communities from rom New York Harbor, USA that are MTBE-degrading - MTBE-NYH (New York Harbor Sulfidogenic)... | ecosystem: Environmental > Aquatic > Marine >...
CGCGGCCAGGGCCCCCTCCCCCACAGTGCACTTCCCACAATTGGCGGAGGTGGTCATGTTGGGGCAGTTCTCCTTCGCTGCGGAGAGACAGTCCAGGTTTTGCATCGGAGGCATTGTCTCTCCTGTGCCGTATGAGCAGTTTCCGCTGGAGGGCGTCAGCCCGGCCCGGGCGCGCGGGGCCACCGGGCCGGAGATGCTGTAATGGCCCTGAAAACAACACCGGGAGGGCACTGGTGAGCGATCTTGACGGTACGCTTCTTGACCTGGCCAAACGTTCTTCCGAGGCGGCACAGGCGGAGCTTGGCGACAGGCTCCTTTCGGTCGTCCTCTTTGGCTCCGTGGCCAGAGGGCAGCGCAAGCCGACATCGGACATCCGCGTTTACTGACTTCACCGAAGTGGTCTTCAGGGCCGGCGAGACAGTCAAGACCCACCGGTTGTCTCTGGAGGTCATCGAGGACGGCGTGATCCTCCATGACCGCGGCGAGTTCTTCGCGGTGATCCTGGATCGCCTGCGGGTCGCCCTCCAGCAGATGGGGGCCCGGCGCAAGAGGATCGGCGACCTTTGCTACTGGGACCTGAAGCCTGATTTCAAGCCCGGGGACGTGGTCAGACTGTGACCAATCACGGCGCGGCTGAACGCCCTGAGTAATGAATCCGAGAACGGCGAGCACGACTTTTCAGGAGTGCTCTGAACAGACCAGCTCGCCATCTTCGGTTGGTATCAGGATCCTCGTCGGCCTCCCGCAACGCGGGCAGCGTACCGGCTCGACCTCCGCGGTAGCCGGGTTGTATAAGACCGCGTGCTCCAGCAGGCTTGCCTTGCTCTGGACCGCGACCTTGGCGAACACACACGGGATGGCGCAGCCAACGAGGTGATCGAGACGCACGTCGGCCTGCACGCGGTACTGCACCGCGAGGTCGTCGCGCCGCCGTTTCCAGTCCAGCAGGACGGCTTGAATCTGCTTCTCGACGCGCTCATTCCGGACAGGGTCTTTGACGCCTTCCTTTCGCCGGACCAGCGCGCTCAGCGTTGCCTCGAAGTACTCCCGCGTTCTCCGGGCGTCTCGCTCGTAGAGCCGGTCTGACTCGCGGCGGTAGTTCAACGCCGTCCGCGTGGCCCGCGCCTCCGCTTCCCCACGGGCAACCGCGTAGAGCTCGGGCAGGGGTCGGACGCTTGACTTCCCTAAGTCGCAAGATGGGTTGTCGTCCAGCACCAGGTCGTCCCACTTGCGCTCCAGGCCGGGGCAATGTATGCCCGTGTGGCCATTGACAGCCACGGACAGGATTGTCTCCTGCTTGTCATAGGACCGCAAGCTGCAGGTGAAACCAAAGACGTAGTAGACGCATTCTGCAGCCCAGGTCATCGAAACCCATGGCGCTCGACAGCGCCGGTACTCGATCCCGTCCTGTATCCGGCGGACCAGATTCTTTGGCGCGCTGGGCGCCGGGCTCTGCCAGTACAGGCGGGTATGGCGCCCGTAGCTGGTACCCAGCCGGACCGCGGCGTCCAGCACAGGACTTCCGTGGGCGACGAACACGGTGTTGGGGGTTTCCGCCGCCACCTCCCGATCAAACGCCATCAACAGGTGGTCGGTCCCGAATTCCTGAGTCAAGCTGTCCGGCAGCACGGCCTCGGCCAGACCATAGCCCGACTCCTCGACCAAGGCGCCGCTCCGCCTCAGCGCAGCGAGCACAAACTCCGCCACGTTCCGGTGCTCACCCGCGCTTTCACTCATGCGGGATCAGCTCGCCGAGCAGGGTGTTATCCAGGCTCTTGACCGCCTCGTAATGGCGTTTCGCGGTCACCAGGCGTTCCCCCAGAGCTTCCATCCCCCTGTTCAGTTCCTCCGGGTCGGCAGTCGACGACCAGACGTGCATCGCTAGATCCTCAAATGCCTTCTTCTCGCCGAGGTCTCCCAGGATGGTGTCCAGCTCGCCGATTACCAGTTGGAACATGTTGATTTTGGCATCCAGCAGGTTGAGGATGTGGGCTTCGATGGTGTCGGCCGCCGACAGATTGTACACGTAGACGTCCCGCGTCTGCCCCAGGCGGTGTAGCCTCCCGATGCGCTGCTCAATGCGCATCGGGTTCCAGGGCAGGTCGTAGTTGACGAGGACCCGTGCGAAGTGCAGGTTGCGGCCCTCGCTCCCTATCTCGGTCGAAACCAGCACGTCAGCCCCGCTCCGAAACAGTTCAACCTGTTCCTCCTTTTCCTGCCGGCGCATCCCGCCGTGCAGCGAGGCCACCCGCACATCCTCGCCCTGCAGGCGTGTCACCAGGAACCGGTGAGTCTCTTGGAAGCCCGTAAACACGACGGCTTTCTCCCCAATCCGGCGCAACAAGGCGGCAAGAACGTCGCCTTTGGCCCGCCCGGCTGCGTTCCGTGCCGCGGCGGCCAGAGAGCCAAACGCTTGCCGGCCCTCTGATTCGCCCCTGCCACGACGGTCGGCCGCCAGCTTCTCCAGGCTCGCCGCCGCCGCTTCGACGCTGCTTCCGGCGGCGCGCTGCAGCCCCTTGAGCACAAGCTGGTTTAGGCCGCCTGCACGCCTGTCCCGGGTAATCCAGTGTTCGCGGACGAAGTCTGTAAGCTGACCGTAGAACGCGGCTTCATCGGGCGACAGTGCCACCTCCACTGTCTCGGCATGACGGCGTGACGTTATCGCCGCGGTTTCGCTCCGGCGGTTTCGCACCATCACCTCGCCGATCAGCTCTCGCAGTTCGCCTGTGTTTCTCGGTTTCAGCGGATCCTTGGGAGATACGTAATTGCGCCTGAATGATGCCGCGGTCTCCAACTGGCCAGGGGTGAGAAGGGTTATCAGGTTAAACAAGTCCTCGAGCCGGTTCTCCACCGGGGTGGCGGTGAGCAGCAAGATGTGTTTCTTGTTGAGGTTCTTGACCAGTTGGTGAGCCTGTGTACGGCTGTTCTTCAAGTGGTGGGCCTCGTCCACGATCACCAGATCAAACTCGGCAGCCAGCAGCCTTTCCCGGTGCGCGGCAAGCTTGGCGGTGTCGAGCGAGGCCAGGATGCGCGGGAAGGCCCCCCAGCCATCTGGATGCGACCGGAAACCCGGGTCATCATAGGTCACAAAGTCCAGGCCAAACTTGGATCGCATCTCCACCTGCCACTGCTCCACCAGACTCGGGGGCGTCAAGACGAGGATCCTCCGCACCAGCCCCCTCAGAACATACTCGAGTGCAACGAGCCCGGCCTCGACGGTCTTCCCGAGCCCCACTTCGTCGCACAGCAGTGCACGCCCCCGCAGATGCTTCAACACGTGGCGGACCGTCGCCAGCTGGTAGTCAAGCAGGTCCACGCCCCGCGTCAACGGCAACGAGAGAAGGATGTCGAAACCGGGATTGAGCTTCAGGCCGAGCGCCTGCCGGCGGAGGATCAGATCTGATGACGACGCCGGCGGCGTCTGGCTGCAGAGCGTGAGCAGGGACTCGTCAAGGTCGGGATGAAAGCGCACCTCCAGTTGACGCTCGGGAACCTGCCGCAGCTCGCCCGCTAGCTGGGCCGCGAGATTGGGAGTCTGCTTGGGTTCATTGAGCTCTGAGCGCGGCAGCGGTCGGGGGACGCGAACAGACCTTGGGGGCCGCGAAAGACCGAGACCCCGTGTGCTGGTTAGCACCAGCTCGCGAAAGCGCGCCCATTGGGTACCCGTACCAGCAGCCGGCCTACGAGTCCTGCCGGGACGGACCACGGCGGACGCCGGGGGGGCAGGCATGGTTGGCGTTGTTGCCAGCGAGGGATCTTCCACGCCGGGGAGAAACGATAGCTGCTCCGGACCCCGGCGGCGGCGAGGCTCGCGGTCCCGTAGCCCCTCCGCGAGGATAAGGAACTTGGTCCTGGCAACCCGCAGGATCTCCAAGTTGCTGCTTGGCAAAGAACCGAGAAGCCGCAGAAGCTGCGGATTTGCCACCAGCTTGCCCCGTCTGCCGACGAAGCACTGTGCAGTCATGTTGCCCTCCGCAAAGATGAGGATGGTCTTCCCGGCCAGCCGGCGCAGGTCACTCTCAAGCATCTCCTGAAGAGCCTCAAGGTGTTGCTGAGCAGTTGTCTCTGCGCCGTCAAAGGGGGTCGAGGACATTGCGGCGGACACACCCCATTGGAGGTTTGGTCAGTGATGGTCCTGGTGTATACGGTGGTTCGATGCTGGGGTGGGAGGACCTTCTGATGAGGCGGGTCAAGTAGGGGTGCCGTTCGCTCTTGCACCCTTGTCCAGGGTATGGAGTTCAGGCAGTGGGGCCCGACCGTCACGGCAGGAGATTGGCGCGGCATTCGCATGCGGATATCAGGGCCTCACTGCTCGGCCAGCGCAGCGGACTATCGGAGGGAGACCACGGCTGCCCGCGTTGGGACACCTACTGCTGGTTGACAGCAAACCGATGCACAAAGGCCCCTTGCACGGACGGCAATAGGCCTGGACACGTGAAATAAGCGAGGCCCCCCTCCTTAGAAGCGATCGTCTTCCCCGCCCGGAGGGCTTCGTCCACAGATTCCCTGTCGTTCCACCCATAGGGCCCGGCCCCGATCCAACAGACCCAAAGGGCCTGGCGGAGACCATGAGCAAGCGGAGAGGCAAGGTGCTTCTGCTGAACTCAACGCCCTATCTGCCGTTCGTGAATCGCGACAACGGCGGCCAACATGCTGGTCAGGGGTTTCGGCATACCGGTCAGGGACCAGTGATCCATCGACATATCGGTGGGCATTCAGGTTCGGAGGGTCTCTTCTAGGCCTCGAGGTCACTCCACCGAGCGCATGCTCCAGAACCCAGGCAAGGCCAGAGAGCTCTACTCGTCAGACGCGGCAAGGGTGGCCCCTGAAACCCGGAGACGGTCCAGCGAGGAAACCGGCAGGTACACGAAACTTTGTGGAGCGCGCTCGCGCCCGATGTCTGCCAACGATAGGGGTCGGCGTAGGCGGACCCTGCGGCCGACCAAAATCGCCGTGCCCAACGACACAGATCGATAGTAGTCCCGAAATGCCTCCCGGTTGACGGCACTGAGCTCGGCGAAGCGCTCCCATAGGCGTTCCGGCTTGTCCTCACAGACGCCGGCTACATCGAAGTATCCCACAATCGCCTGCACCGGACTGCTAGCATATACGAGCACTCGTGCGGGCGGTGAGGCAAAGCGCCTCTTCCTGAACTCAACTCCCTTGCTGCCGTTCATGATCGCCGCAGCGTACTGGGGCTTCACCGACAGCAGGACTACGCTTCCTCCAACCGGTGTACCAGCCATGATATACCCCCTGCAGAGCAGATTGAGCGGGGTGCGCCGTTCAGGATGCCCTGTTCAATTAGGCTGGAAAGCCTGATCGGGTCCGGCAGCAGCCTTGCCTGCCGGAACCTAATGGCAAGTACCTCTCCACGCTCACACATTTTCTTGATTTCGTCAGGACGGTACACTGTCCTCTTACTTGAAAACCGAAGTAAGACTTCCGGTTGTCTGGATACGAGTACTTCCTCAGCAACGCCTGCGCAGGTAATCGCGTGCACATCCCCTGAACGATAGAAGAGCAGCAGCGCACCTGGCGTGATCTTCCGTATCTGCGCGTGGCACAGGTAGGCCTTTCTGATTCCGTTTCCGAATGGGAACCTGCCGCCAAACAGATCAGGCTGCTTCTCCAGCTCCGGAAACAACAGTCTGTGGTAACCCGGGCGAATAGGGACTACGAATGCCGGTGTACCTGAGAGCTTCACGACATGTGGTCCGAAGAGCACATTGACTTGTAGCGAATCCATGCTCGCCATTTCGTCCGCGCTCGGTACCAGGCGTTTCCTGAGGACGAGTTCCCCCGATTTGGTGAACTCGTCCTCGTGCCTGAAGCCGAAACCAGCCAGCAGGGAAACCAGTTGCTCGTGCTTGGGAAAGACCGTGAGGTAGAGCCCGTAGTACTTGTTGGCGAAGGCGAAGTTGAATACGGCTTTGAGAAAGAGCTCTCCGTAGCGCAGACCACCGAATTCAGACGTCACCTTCAACGTACAGATCTTGAGAATCGGTCTCTCTTGGCCATCGGTCTCTGGTTTCACTATGCACACCCCAGCCAGAGAATCCGGGCCCTCGATGGCCCACGTACGACGGTGTTCGAGCTTGCACTTGGAGAGCCAGGCATCGAAGTGTGGGTAGTAATCTGCTCTCAGCGAGTCAAAGATCGGGTCGGACCCGTCAAGCGCGTATGCGGGCTTCTCGACGACGGCGGGTAGAGGCCAAGGGGCGGGCCGATCGCCCTCTGTCAGGAGCGCTATCGCTTCGGGAATGAAGAACACGCGGTCCTGGAGACCGACGAGCCGAGCCTTTCCGTGGATGCCACGGTCCTCCGTTACCAGAAAGTCCACCGCGTCGGCGGCAACGGCGGCGAGCAGTTGGCAGTCCACCCAATCGTTGGACTGCCTCGCCGGGTCCCCGAACACCTTTGCTAGATGGTCACCCTGAACATGGCGCGAATCTAGGAGCGCGTACTTGTCTAGTTGCATCTCTCGGAGCTTGCGGCGGTAGTCATCACGGTCGCGGGCAACATCAAGGCGAGAAGCAGGATGGATGAACAACTGGTGCCCTTGCTGACTAGCCGCACGGCTAAGACGCGCGGCCATTGCCCTCATCGGTTCCCGATCTTCAGAGTCCGTAGGCTCAAGCGGTATGAGAACGTTAGTGTCAAGAAGCAGCTTCATGCTACTGCCCTCCTGATAGACCTCGCCACACCGGGATGTGGAGCCTAAAGACCTGTCATGCGCAACGGGCTGTACGGCTGACGCCCCTGGCCGGATTCCAGAACAAGGGAACATCTTCCTTCTCTTGAACCCGGTGGGTGAGGACGGGTGAGTGCTCTACCTAACCTTCGTGAAGGAGTGCAACGTCGTGAATGGAATAACTTCCAACGGATGGCTGCTCCATTTGACGAACTCCTTGGTGTTCACGTCTTCCTGAGGAGGCGGAACCATGAAGCTCGCAGATTCCTTCGCCTGCGCGGCAAGAGCGTATACAGGCCTCTGGCCGATCCAAGTCCTTGGAATCGACCTCGGTACGACAAACTCAGCGGTCGCCGAATGCGCGTCGACCGGCCCTGATCACCCCTTGCCCAGAGCTGAATGCATCGAAGTCGTCCAGGAGACCCCTTCCGGGACGCACATCAGCGCTCTTGTTCCCTCAGTTGTCGCATTGCATGAACGCCGAGTTCATGTAGGCGAGGGCGCCAGGCAGCTCCGGTTTACCGTCGCCGATCGTATTCGGAAGAACCGACACCTGTTTTTCGAGTGCAAGAACGAAATCGGTACGGCAATGACCTACCCCAACGCTCCAGTAGGTTTTCGCTCTCCGCAAGAGATCGCAAGCCGCGTGCTATCGGTGTTGTATGATGCGGCAATCGCCGCCGGCCCCACGCCCCAGCGCGCAGTGGTCACGGTACCGGCGTCTTTCCAGAATGAACAGCGGCGTCACACGGTCGACGCAGCTCGGATGGCCGGTATCCCGCTAACCCAGGATGAATTGCTGGACGAACCGATCGCTGCGGTCATCGATTACCTGTATCAGCACGGCCTGGACCCGGGGTCCTACACAGGCAAATGGCTTGTGGTGTTCGACATCGGCGGGGGGACTTCGGACGTCGCGGTCTTCCGGGGCGTCCCACCGGCTCCCGGCTCACGCCTGGGCCTGGCCGTCCGGGCCGTATCGCGATACCATCGGGTAGGCGGCGGCGACATTGACCGCGCAATCGTTCATGAGTGCCTGATCCCTCAGCTCCAAAAGCAGAACAACCTAACTCGTTTTGACCTCGACTTTGAGGATAGGAAAGGCACCTTAGAGCCGATGCTCCTTGGAGCGGCAGAATCTCTGAAGATCATGCTCTGTGGCGAGATCTCGAGGTTGTCGGGTTTCGGCCTGACGGCAGATGAGGACTTGCAGGTCCAGCTCCCGTATACCATGGATGCTGTAGTGCGGGGCCGGAGCCTGCCACTTACGAGGCCGACGCTTTCGGCTCAGGAGTTCGACGGGTTAGTCCAGCCCTTTCTGGATGAAGAGAATCTCTTTGCCCGCCACACAGACTACCGCATGACCTGCTCGGTTTTCGCGCCACTCCGCGACGCGCTCGATAGGGCACAGATAAACCCCCGAGACGTTGACATCTGCCTGTTAGTCGGGGGCTGCAGCCTGGTGCCGCAGATATCTCAGGCCATAGACCTGTACCTCACAAGAGCCGAGCTGTGGTTGTACCCAGATCGGGAATCGTACCAGACCTGCGTGGCCCGGGGCGCTGCCTATCACGCCCTCGCGCTAGCCTTGACCAACCGCGGCCTCGTAGAGCCTGTATGCCAGGATGACCTCTTCCTCAGGACGGTTTCCGAGCCGCTGAGGCTTGTGCCCAGAGGGCATCCGCTCCCATTCCCGCGCGATTCAGACTTTGAAGAGACGGACCTCCTCATCGCTCCTGAAGATGACAACGGGCAGCCTGTAGACGTTCGCATAGAGATCGTCGCCGGCAGCGAAGACAGCAGAGTGATCGACGTGGCGCGGTGGCCTAAGGTCCCGTCCGGGGCTCCGATCACGGTGCGTTACCGTTACGGCGCCGATCAGGTTCTCCGGTTGTCCGCCCGAGCAGGGATTTCTGATCGCGATCTTCAGCTCGTCATCGAAAGCCCTCTGACGAATGTGGTCAACCCCGGCAAGACACGGATGGAAATCGAGGAGTTGGAGATCGCAATACGAGCCAAGGAGTACCCGCGACCGGTTCTTCCACCAGTGTACTGCCGTATGGCCGAGCTGTATGCGAGCCTCGGGCAGCACGAACGAGCGTTGGGGCTGATCTTCAAGGCCCAACAAATCCGCGGGCAACCCGACGCAGCGATCCTCAGCCAAAAGGCCGCCTACGCCAGTGCGCTTGGGAACCACGAGTTGTCCGACAAAGCCTATCAGGACGCGGCGGTCCTCTGCGGCTGGTCGGGGGCATGGTTCAACCTTGCGCTCAGCAAACGAAACCGGGGCGAATATGCTGAAGCCGCTGAGATCCTTGATCGAGCCCTGGCCCAAGATCGGAGTCCCGCCTACCTGGTTCTCAAGGGCCTGTTACTTAGAGCACTGGGACAGGAGCCTGGTGAGGTTCTAGCTGAGGCACTCCGCCTCTTTGGGCCGGTCTCTACCTTGACTGACTTTGAGTTGGGGTGGCTGCACACGGGCGCTGGGGCCGCAGGCGACGAGCGACTGGTATCCGCCGCTGACTCAGAAATCCAGAAGCGCACGGCAAGGGAGGTATACGCGGAGACGACTGGGTTTCTGCCACTGCGCCGAGAGGAATCTATATGAATGCAGCATTGGTTCCTCGCAGGAACCTTACACCGGAGCAACTGAGGGCCGTTGAGCTGCCGACGAACCGGCACCGCGTGATTGTTGGCGGACCAGGGTCGGGGAAGACGCAGATCCTGCTCCACAGGGCGCGACATCTTCTCGACTCCAAAGGGCTGGATCCTGACAACCTGCGGGTTTTCGTCTATACGAGGTTGCTCCGGGACTACCTCAAATCGGCCATGGCGGCGCTTCGCCTGCCGCCTGAGATTGTAACTACGTTAGATGCCTGGTGCGCCGACTACTACCGCTCATACATTGGCCGTCGTCTGCCTGCCCTGAAGGGCAGTCCGAACTTCCCTCTGATCCGTAGTCGCGTTTGCGAGCACCTGGAGTACAGAGAGCCGGTCTTTGACTGCGTGCTCGTAGATGAAGGGCAGGACCTCGATGAGTCTGCGTACTGGCTGCTTAAAGCTGCTGGCAAGCACATCACGGTATGCATGGATCATAAGCAACAGGTCTATGCTCACGGGTCAACCAGCTCTGAAGTGCTGTCCGCACTCGGGCTGACCCGACAAGGTGCAGTCCTGCTTGGTCACTACAGGAGTTCGCCGTACGTGGTGCAGGCGGCGGCCCACTTCTTGGCAGATCCCGAGGAGAAACGCCTCCACCTCTTGCAGGCCAGGAAGCCTGAGGGAACCCGTACCCTACCGCTTGTATATGTAGCAGCTGACAAGACGGACGAAACCCGCCAGCTCGCAATGATGGTCCGGACCAGGCTGTCACTAGGAGATAGCGTAGCGGTGCTCTTTCCCAAGAATCGGCAGGTGTTCGGATATCAGCGAGCGCTCGCCGATCACGGGATAGAAGCATACGCTTGCGGCAACGAGGAAGCGGACTTCACAAGCCCCGAACCGAAGCTGATGACTTATCATTCCGCGAAGGGCCTGACCTTCGATAGCGTCTTTCTGCCCCGACTGGTGCCTTCCAGTTTTCCTGGCTGGTTGGACGTGATGGCACCGAACATGCTGTTTGTCGGTGTCAGCAGGGCAATAGAGTGGGTCTACCTGAGCAGCGTGGCGGGACATGAACTCAGCTTGCTCTCCGGCATGAGGCGTCTGGCCAGTGGAGGCTACCTGGAATGGCGTGAACGGGACGGCGAGGCTGTCGAGGCGGAGTACGAGGAGCCAGAACCAGAGGAAGAGGCATTACCGTACGATTGATGGTTCGAAGATCACCCCGGCGGCCTACTGCTGCCCCACCACCCCATACCCCATCGCCCCATACCCCCGCAGCCTTTTCTTCCACATCCGTTCCAGCTGCGGATTGCCCTGGTCTACATAATCGTAGACGCGAACGTCCCTCTTGCCCGCGTGCTCCCGGTGCAGGCGCCCGGCGTACTGCTGCAGCGTTCCCCGCCAGGCGACCGGCATCGCGAGGACCAGCGTATCCAACGCCGGATGGTCGAAACCCTCGCCGATCAGCCGGCCCGTCGCCACCAGCACGCGCGGCTCGTCGGGGCCAAGACCCGACAGGGCCTCCAGGACCTCCTGCCTCTGCCTCCTCGACATCCGCCCGTGGAGCATGAAGCAGCACCCTACCCCCTCGTCGATCGCCTCCCGCAATCGGACGGCCTGCTCCGTCCGCCCGGTGAGGACCAGCACCTTCCTCCCCTCGCGGTAGGCCGCCGCGGCGTCCTCTGCAATCACCCGGTTTCTCCGCCCATCGCCGGCCAACAGCCGGAAGACCTCCTGAATCCCGGCCTCCGGGCATACCTCCGGCGCCCTGAGCATCCGCGGCCGGACCTCAAGTCTCATCCCCGCCGCGGCCCCCCGCCCCGCGGCCCTATACCGCACCGGCCCGCACTGCATGAAGATGATCGGGTGGTGCCCGTCGCGGCGTTCCGGCGTCGCCGTCAGCCCGGCGACGTACCTCGACCGAGCCTGCTTCATGATCGCCTCAAAGGAAAAGGCCGGCAGGTGATGACATTCGTCGGCGATGACCTGGCCGTAGCGGTCGAGCAGGCCCGGCAGGTCCTCGGCCCGGGAGAGCGTCTGCATCACGGCGACGTCCACCTGCCCGGAGGGTTTCTTCGTCCCGCCGCCGACGGTCCCGATCCCGCCCGCGGGCAACTCGAGCAGGGCTTCGAGGCGCTCCCGCCACTGGTTCATCAGCTCCTTGCGGTGGACGAGGACCAGCGTGCTGACCCTCCGCCCGGCGATCAGCGCGGCGCCGGCGATGGTCTTCCCGAAGGCCGCGGGGGCGCAGAGCACGCCGGTCTCACGCGCCAGCATCGCCTGGACGGCCTCCTCCTGGTCGGGCCGCAGCCGTCCCCGGAACCTGACCTCAAGCGGCACGCCGTCCTGCCGTTCATCCACCGTCGAAACCCGGATCCCCTGGCGAGCAAGCAGCTCGACCGCCGGCTCCAGGCACCCGCGCGGAAGGCCGATGTGCCGGGGATGGTTCTCCGCGCAGCAGATGACCCGCGGCTTGTTCCACACCGAAAGGCGCATCGCCTGAGCGCGATAGAAGTCCGGGTTGGGGAACGCTGCCAGGCGGACGAGGCGGTTGACGAGCGCCGGCGGCAACCCGTCTTTCGCGACGAACACCTGGTTAGCCAGCACGAACTTGACCGACTCGGGCATCGGGCCAGGGATCCGCTCCCCGGCGGGCGCCGGGCGCCTCCACGGCTCGTCGCGGCCATCCGCGGCAGTGACGGCGAAGGCCAGGTCCAGCGGGTCCCGGCCCTGCACGGCCCTCTGTGCCGCCTCCCTGACCTCGGCGGCGGTCATCCGGGGGCGCGCCGCCAGAAACGCCCACTGGTCGGGGTGCGGCCTGAACTCCCCGTCCACGAACACGCTGCACCCCCGTGTGCGCGGCCCCTTCTGCAGCGGGAGGGCGATCAGGTTGCCGAAACCTCCCTTGGGCAGGGTGTCCTGGTTGGGGAACATCCGGTCGTAGCTCCCAAGGTCCAGCCCGCGGGTGCGTGCGCACGTGAAACTGATCAAGGCCGCGCCGAGATGCCGGGCGGTGCGGGCGGGCACGGTTTCGGCAAAGAAGATCCAGGCGTGAGCGCCGGACCCGGAGCGCGAAACCTCCAAAGCCGACGGCGCTCCCACCTCGGCGCAGGAGGCGGCGAAAGCGGCGGCATCCTCGCGCCACTCGGCCCGGTCAAAGTCCAGGACCAGAAACCAGCAGCTGTCGTCCGGAAGCAGCGGGTAGACGCCGGCGGTATGCTTGCCGGCGAGGTGGTTGTGGATGACCTGGTCGGTCACGGGCAGAAGCTGGCGCCGATCGCACTCGACGCACCGCACGGACGGCTTGCCGCAGATGCCCGGAAGCCACTCGTTGGCGCAGGCCGGGGAATAGCCCGACTTGCCCTTGGACGACTCCCAGCGGACGGCGTAGACGTCGTCCCGGCCGCGAAAGAGGCGCCGGAAGAGGGCTACCTTGGCGGCGGGGTCGGCGGGCGGGACGGGGCACGCCGTACGTTCGTCCGGGGCGGAGGCAGACTCGCCCGGGTCCCCCGGCTCCTCGCGCCACGGGACACCATGGGTAGTCAGCAGCGCTTTGAGGCGGGCGTTTTCCCGGCGCAGCCGGTCAAGCTCGTTGGAGTCCGCCATGGACCTACCCGGGCCGACTGGACCTCGTCGTGCCGCCGGCAGTTCGTGGCCCCGGTGACCGGCAGGCCGCCTGGTTGGCGTATGGGGCTCCGGGCAATCCTAAGGTCCCCTTCTTCTGCGTTGAGTGGCTTGAGTGTAACCGACGGGTGAATGGCGGACAAGCACCCGCCCGCGGACGGGGCTACTCCCAGCGAAACGTCCTGGCCACGACAACCATCCCGACGGCGGTCAGACCGGCCAGCACGGCAGTCTCGGTCATCAGAGTTCCCCACGGCGCGCCCGCCCAAAGGCCCCGCAGCAGGGCGACAAGGTGAGTTAGAGGCAGGAAGCGCGCGAAGCGGCGCACGGTTTCAGGCATGACCTCCAGCGGGACCATGGCACCGGAGAAGAACATGAGCACGTATAGCAGCACATTTCCGATGAGAGTCACAGCCCGGCTGCCCGGAACCAACCCGAGGAGAGCGTAACCCAGGGCCAAGAAGGCGAACGCGCCCAGGCTGACTGCCGCCAAGAGGCTCAGCAGACTGCCGCCGGACCTGACTCCGTACCCGACCCTGGCCACCAACACCAGCAACAAAATGCCAAGCAGGGACATGCCGTAAGGCACGAGGACGTCGGCGAGGAAGTAGGTCAGCGGGCGCAGCGGGGTCGCGGAGAAGCGGCGCAGCACGCCCATCTCCCGCCGTGTCGCGCTGCTGATTGGCACTGCCGCCAGCCCGACCAACACGATGATCACGGCCATGTAGGCCGGTGTGGCGATGTCGAGGTACGCGAGGCCACCCAGCATGGGATCGGGCTTGTTGCCGAATATCAGGCCAAGCAGCACTAACAATAAAGGGCCTAACGCAAGCGTAAAGAATACGTTCAGCGGCTCTCTCAGGTATAGCTTGGCCTGGACCACCGCCAGCTTGCGGAAACCAAGCATCTTGTGCCTCCTAGCCGCGCATCTGCTTGCCGGTCAGCGCCAGGAATACATCTTCCAGCGTGGGCTGCTCCGTGCGGAGGTTCTCAAAACGAACACCTTGCGTCTCCAGGGCATTGACAACCCTGCCGACGAGTCCGTCCTCTCGGCCGTACACAACAATCTGGTCTCCGGTCCGCTCGACCCTGGCGACTCCCGGCACCGCGCGGAGCGAGGTTTCGGCCAGATGGGCATCCGCGTCAAAGACGACCCGGATCTCGGCGCCGAGCGAATCGATCAACCCCCGGGGCGTGTCGAGGGCCACGATCTTGCCATGATCCATGATCGCCACGCGGTCGCAGAGGCGTTCGGCCTCCTCCATGAAATGCGTGGTCAGAAAGACGGTGTTGCCCCGCTCGCGGATATTGCGCACGAGGTCCCACATCGCCCGCCGGGCCTGAGGATCCAGGCCGGTCGTCAACTCGTCCAGGAAGACCAGCTCAGGGTTGTTGACAAGCGAGAGGGCGATGAATACCCGCTGTTTCTGCCCGCCGGAGAGCTTACCGAAGTATGCATTCCTCTTGTCCGCCAATCCCATCTGCTCCAGCAGCGGTTGCCAGTCAGCCGGGTGCGGGTAGAAAGCAGCGAAGAGGTCCAGCGCTTCCCAGACCTTGATCCGATCAGGCAGGGTAGCCGACTGGAACTGGACGCCGATCCGCGCGCGCAAGCGGTACCGGTCCCCCAGCGGATCAAGGTCCAACACCCGCACTGTCCCGCTATCGGGCCGGCGCATGCCCTCCAGGCACTCGATCGTGGTGGTCTTGCCAGCGCCATTGGGCCCCACCATGCCGAAGATCTCCCTGCGGTGAACCTCAAAGGAAACCCCGTCCACGGCCTTGGTTCCGGGGTACTGCTTGACCAGGTCGCGTACCTCGACCACAACGCTGTCCTGCGGTCCCATCGCACTCCCCCCCGCGCAGGGCCTGGTTTCTGCACCTGAAACGCACTCCCAGCAGCCGCTACCGGCCCCTCAGCAGAACGTACAGCAGCGCCGCCGTGGACACCACGAGTAGAGCCGGCGCTACCCTGTGGACCGTTAGAGCCAGACCTGCGCCAGCCCTTCCCGAGGAAAGCAGCCCACAGGAGGCAAGCAGGGCGAGAACAACCAGGCCCGCCGCAGCCGCGAAGACCGCCGCTCCGGGACGCATCCCGTCCTTCCGGAGTAGCCCGCGGACCACCAGAGCGGTGAAGATGACCGCCGCCAGGGCGAGGAGTTTGTGCACGTTGAGAATCAACGCGTTGTAGGGCCGGCCCGATCTGGTCAGCCAGACTCCGGATCCAAGCATGGCGCAATAGAGCAGTACGATACCGGTGATCTTTGCCGTCATGGTAGCTCATCTTCCTCCTGAACCAGAGCAACCCCACTACCGGGTCCTGAAGACACCGGCGTCGGCCGGGCCGCCGCAAACCACTTACCTTCCGAGCCGGGTGTCGTGGCCACGAGGTCGTTGAGAACCTCCGAGGCTTGCTTGTGCGGGTATCTCTTCGCCACCTTTTGTGCCGCCCTGTTTCTGTCATGGGGCGTGGTTCGTCGTGATGGAACACGACTCCTGGCAGGACACGCGGCGGTGGGTGTATGAAAGCTGGTTTCAGCGCTCTTGGGCGGGCGGGGCCTTCGTCGGAGGTCGCCACAACTTTGCAGGCTGCATCTATGGCCTTGCACCCAGCCGGAGGTAAGGAACCTGCAATACCGGCGGCCGGCGGCTGGGATTCCGTCCCGCCGTTGGGCCAGCTTTCCTTGCGCAGCTCGAGCACCTGCTACCTGAGAGCGTTGATCTCCTCGATCTTGGCCCTCGATGGCCTCGATGTTGGCGAGGACGACGACCGCGACGGCACCCAGCAGCAGCGCCCTCCTCCGCATGCGCCATCACCTCCTCTGGCCTTAGGGTAACCGGCCCGGCAGAAAGCGGACGTAAAGCCGTGAAGCACCAGTTTCACCGCGCGCCTCATACCAAGCCGCTGCCAGAGGTGCGCTTGGCGCCGGCCCGCGCCGCGTTCAGCGTTGCCCCGCCTGGCCCTCATACCACCCCTCCCTCGTCAGCGGCATCCCGGCCCGGCCGGTCGCGTCCGGCTTGGCCAGGAGCGCCTGATAGACACTCAGCAGCCCAGCTCCGAAGCCGTAGGCGCTGCCCGACATGAAGAGGCGCCAGACGCGGTAAGTGCGTTCGTCCACCAGCTCCAGGGCTGCGTCGTGACGCTGCTCCAGACGGCTGACCCAGTGCCGCAGGGTCATCTGGTAGTGCTCCCGCAGGCACTCCACGTCCCGCACCTCGAAACCGGTGCCCTCGGCCGCCGCCAGGGTTTCGGCAATGGGAACGAGCTCACCGTCGGGGAAAACATAGCGCTGGCTAAAGGAGGGCCCCCGGGCGAAGCGGGGAATCCGGCGGTAACCCTTCGCTATGCCGTGGTTGAGGAAGGCCCCGGTTGGTTTGAGCAGCCGGTAGGCCCGGCCGAAGTATTCCGGCAGCTTGGCGACCCCGACGTGCTCGAACATCCCCACGCTGACGATCGCATCGTACCCCTCGCGGTCGTCCGCCTCGCGGTAGTCCTGCACCAGCACGCGGGCCCGCCCGGATAGCCCGGCCGCCCGGATGCGTTCGTTGGCCAGGTCAGCCTGTGGCCGGCTGAGCGTGATCCCCGTCGCATCGGCGCCGTGGGATGCCGCGGCGTGGATGACCAGCCCGCCCCAGCCGCAGCCGATGTCCAGCAGGCGCTGGCCGGGCCTGAGCTGGAGCTTGTGGCAGATGTACTCGAGTTTGCGTTCCTGGGCGGTGTCCAGGGAGTCTGACGGAGAGCGGAAATAGGCGCAGGAATAGACCATCCTGCTGTCCAGCCACAGCCGGTAGAAGTCCCCGGAGACGTCGTAGTGGTAGCGCACCGCCTCGGCGTCGCGTCCTGCCGAGTGCAGCCTTCCTCTCAGCTTCGCGGGCCGCAGGTCGGCGCGCTGTGCCCGTGGCGTGGCCGGCAGGCGTCTGAGCCGTCCGGCCAGCTCAAGCCACCCAGCCTTGTCCGCGAGGAGACTGTTCAGGGTTTCCGCAAGAGCAAAGACGGACTCCATATCCCCGGCCACGTCAAAGTCGTCCCGCAGGTACGCCTCGGCGAGGCCGGTCTCGGTTCCGGAAAGCAGCATCTGGCGCAGCGCGCCCGGGTGGTTGAGGACCAGCTCGACCCGGTGGGGGCCGCGGTCGGGCCAGACCTGACCGTCCCACAGCCGGATTCCGACGGTCTCCGGGAACCTCTCCCCAAGGGAAGCATCGAGGAATTGCAGCACCCTGGCCTTCTCATCTGTCGCTACCGCCATCTGTAGCACCGCCCCTACTCGTTGAGTCCGTCTGGGGGGTAGCGTGTCCGGTTTGCGGGGGCGGCTTTCGGGAGTGGATTGTGGGCGTTTTGGTTGAGGGCAAACGCTCGGACTATAACGCTGGATCCTGTCCCGGACGGCCTAGACCATGAACTGGGAGGACTCTACACCCTACGAATAGGTCAAACCACGTCGGCGCGACTTGATACAAGGCAAATAAGCCAGCGATTCCTCCTGATCTCTGCTTGGACGGAAACCAACCCGCACTCCTCAAACGAAACCTGGCGAGGCACCCAGCCAGCATCTAGCAGAGACGCGAGAAATGCTAAGACCTCTCTTTCTGGTATATCATAGCTCGTCCTGGAGTTTCGCTTGTCTTGAGCAACCAGTGACCCGGGTTCGTGGGCAATTGTGTAGCCTCGGCGCCGTGATCGCCCAGATCAAGGAGGTAGCCGTCTCGAGAGGCATTGTCTTGAGCTTCAGGTCCGGCCAGAGAGCGGATATCTGACGAAGGTCTACCGGAGGATACCGTTGCCCGGCTAGACGTAACAACTCCTCGCCGGTGCTTTCGGCATCACGCATATCCCAGAGCTTTCCTGCGACAGGCCGCACCGAGCAGGCGGGGGGCCCGGGCTCAGACCTGCCTCGAATCACACCGGTCCCCGCCAGGAACCTTCGCCTCACCCCTCACGGCATGCCGCCCATCGGGAACCGCACAAACTCGATCTTGTTGCCGTCG
>Ga0068714_10003668_pt1 | contig 17903 bp, 17 predicted proteins | sample MTBNYHSulfiMetaG_FD_62988 | JGI IMG/M metagenome (GOLD analysis project Ga0068714, IMG submission 62988) | Enrichment culture microbial communities from rom New York Harbor, USA that are MTBE-degrading - MTBE-NYH (New York Harbor Sulfidogenic)... | ecosystem: Environmental > Aquatic > Marine >...
ATATGCATCCGATGAAACGGTTGGAGTTACGGAGAGCAGGGGTTTCCTTTAAAGGAGGGAGTAAAGGGGAACTTATTTCGGGCTTGATAAGGGATAGCTCTTTCATATATGCGAGGAGTGTAGCGACGAAGCAATCTCAAACTATTGAGATACTCAGGAACAATATTGCTTCGCCTACTGCCCGCCAAGGCTCGGCAGGCGGGTCGACTCGCAATGACAGTTTCACCAGCCATAATTAAACAGAACCTGACGATAAAAGGTGATGACAAACAGGCCAGGAAGACAGGATTATACTCAAGGTCGAGGCTAAGAAACCCCGTATTTTATTGCTGGGCTTTAATTTCTCCTACCTCCCGAACGTCCGTAACAACCCCCTCGATTTCCGGAGGCACGACATCCTGTTGCCGAAGTTCAGAAAGCGGTACTTTTTTTCTGACCATTACCACCAGGCTGGGTATCTCTGTCTTTTGGCCACCTTTCTCTTTGTACCCGATTGCCACCCCGACGACATTAGTCTTACGCAATAACTCACCGGTATATTTTTCCTTTACTTTCCTTATCTTATCGTTATTCATGACCACCAACCTCCCGGACCAGTCCCGCTGAGAGTAACGGAATTACCTGTTATCTCTCGGAGGAGAAAGGCTATTATCAGGCAAAGCTTATATTCAGAGCACTGATGACCGCCCTGATTGGGCTATGTATTGTGGTCTGGTCCGACCCGGCGAAGAGGAGTCCCACGGCCAGATTTTCAGTAGCATCGACAAGCAAAGAGCCCGAATCACCACCCTGAGACATGGCACTGGTCACTATCTGACCTTCGAAGACAGCAGTTCTACCTGCTCCATAGCTTACGTTCACCGTAGCATCTAGCAGTTCGATGGTGCCAGTTGTGTACCCGGTGGTTCGTCCGCTTTTCCGAACCGCTAGACCCAGCTCAGCTTCCTTGGTGCCAGCTATCTGTCCGATTGACAGAATATCATCGCTTACTATATCAGGTTCTACCGGTCTGGCCAGGGCGGCATCTACCAGATTTGCCTCCAGTTGCTGGCGCGTGGCCACCAGTCTGTGTTTAGAGCCCAGAGCCCGGGCAAAGAAGTTCGCTATGCTGGCTACCGAAGTACTTATCGGACAATCAGGTAGTTCCACGGTATAATTGATGGGAACAAACCTGAGCAGGTGTGCAATCACGTCATCCGGGAGTTTGCCGCCGTCATAGGGGCCTGGCTGTAGAATGGCATCACCAATTTCCGCATCGTTGCTATTTGCCAGCACATGATTGTTGGAAAGTATTAGCTTTTCACCGGTGCTGGTATCCTTTACCACCACGCCCAGGGTTCCTGCCGTGATTGCGTAGTGTCCGATGCTCACACCACCCGGAGCCGGCCTCCACCTATCCGTTGGGTTTTGCAGAGCCCTTATTTCTCCCACAGCTTTGACGTCTGTGCCTATTGTATCAACTTCAGAGGGCACGACATCCTGCTGCCGTAGTTCAGAAAGCGGTAACTTTTTTCTGACCATTACCACCAGGTTAGGTGTCTCTGTCCTCTGGCCGCCCTTCTCCTTGTACCCGATGGCTACTCCAATGACGTTGGCCTTTTTCAGCAGTTCAGCAGTGTGTTTTACCTTGACCAGCTTGATGTCATCAAGTTTAATCATAATCCACCTCCTTAACCGGTAATTATTACAGGGAGCACGTGCGCCAACCTCTCCTTCCTATATCTGCCGCCTCCCAAACGACACTTATACAGTTTTGGGGTGTTCTATACATGGTGGTAGGCCAAAAGTCTATACCAGTGTCATGGCATTTGTCAATAGCGGCTAAAAGTGGTACCCCTGGCGCGACTCGAACGCGCGACACGCGGTTTAGGAAACTGGCGTGACCACGCTTTCGAAGCTGATTGTAGGTTTTCCCTATGTCCATTTTATACGTAAATGTCCATTATGTCCAACTCTGTTTGAAACAATTTAGTAGCAAATTAGTAGCAGAATCCAGCTTCAATTTGAGCACAAGCAGGGATTTTCACTTCTCCAACTAAATCTTATGGTGGAATGCGACACAACAGCGACCAGACGTCCTGTAGTTCAAATCCAGCATGCCAGCCCAAGTAATTCATATACTTTCAGAGCTGAGTTTGCTTTTGTAAAGTCAGTTTAATATCTAGAAGGAATGCGTTTGGCAGCCGATTAAGCACATCTACAGTCCTAAGTGCTAGAGTGTTATTTTTCTGGCATTCCCTACGCTGCGATTGTCTTTACCCATTGACTAAGAGCCCCATTAGCGTTTTCGATAAACAAATCGTTGTCCCTTGGCGTTATGGCGATACTCAGCCCTCTCCTTTTAGCTATTTCCACATAGCTCTTCGTTAGCTTTGTGACAAAATTTACGCTAAAAATGAACTTACTCGTGACTCTTATCGCCTCTATCTTATCAAATCCAACTTTAACTGAGAACGGACCACCTAATGCTATGCGAATGTGATCTTCGTACACTTGGTATCGGCGAGGGAAAACAATCCAAAATATGAAGCCAACAATAAAAGCCTCAACCAGTAGTGCCAAGCCACCAGAGCTTTCACCCGACGACAATAAATAGATGCTCGCAACCAGTAATGCTGCCGGCACTAAAACAACAATTAGCTTCAGAAGAAGCCCGTAAGCAGGCTCATCTTGATAGAGTAAAACGCTTCTTGAATAGTCCATTCGGAATGAATTTTAACATACTAAGAGCCTGGATTGTCCAACAGATTTTGATTATCATCAAGAGGAACTTTTATAGGCAGTTCTTTAAAAGGAATTTGCAGAGACCTCATCATATCAACGGCGTTACGTGGAGCGTAGCCCTGCCAGTGGTTATTGAACAGAGCGAATGTGTACTGTGCCTCTCTAGAGGCAGCATCAACTTTTACTGTTAGCTCTTTTATCTCATCTTGTGAATAGAGATATTTGTAGCGCGTTTCATTATCTCCCTGCCACCACATCTCCTTATTTCTACCGTGGAATCTAAAATACGCAAGGCTTGAGGTCTGTGGGATCTCCGCTGCGACTGAAGACTGGAACTTTGGCTCGTCAATATGTACCCAGGAGACATTACTATTCCGAAGCAATTCTGGGAAGGCAGCGTCATCGCTCCAGCTGCGGTGCCTTAGCTCAACCGCCAGCCGGTATGATCCAAATGTTCTGATAACCGCCTGGAGTATTTGCTGCCCGTATTTATCATTCTTGAAGCTCGGTGGGAACTGCGCCAGCAGAGCCCCGAGTTTTCCCGATTTGGCTAAAGGCTCAATGCTATATTTGAACTGGTCAACATCCTTCTGGGATATAGCGGCCTCCTCGCCAGTAGCTTCTTTGTACATCTTCGGATGTGTAAACTTTTGCCAGAGTTTAACAGTGAATAGAAAATCGTCCGGGACTCTCTTTCCCCAGTTATACACATAGCCCGGATTCGGCGGCCGGTAAAAGGAGCTGTTTACCTCCACCGTATTGAAGAACTGACTGTAGTATTCGAGCTCGTTTATCTTACCGCTGGGATAGAAGTAACCTGCCCAGGTACCCTCGCCCTTGGGATAGGACCAACCGGAAGTGCCGATATAAATCCTGGCCTTATCAGGCATATCTTACTCTCCAATACTTATTATACTCCCCGCAAACAGCGACAAGAAACTATTGACAATGGAACATATGTTCTACTATAATTGTAGTCCCTGTCTTCAAGGAACTATCTATGTCAAAGCTGATTGGTGAGCCGGTTAAGGTCCATTTTAAAGAAAAAGAAGCAGTTATGACCGCCTTCATCTGGCGGAAAAAGCTATATCATGTCAATCAGGTCTTAAGCTGGTGGCGAGAGCCTGATGAGTGGTGGCTTGGAAAAGCGGTGCGATTCTTTGTCCGTGTCGAGGCGACGGGAAGCGGCACCGGGGCTTATGAACTTTACCGGCTTGGGGAGCAGTGGTTCCTCAGCAGAGTTCTAGACTAGGATTCTACCATGGACTTTATTCACCTTCATGTTCATTCCCAGTATAGCTTTCTCGATGGGGCTTCTTCCGTGGACAGCCTCCTGAAGAAGGCGAAACGACTTGGCATGCCAGCCATAGCTCTAACCGACCACAACCGGCTGACCGGTGCGGTTCGGTTCTACGAAAAGGCGAAGGCTCTAGGAATAAAGCCTATTATCGGGGCAGAAATAGATATTGAGAAAGGATATCACCTTACTCTCCTCTGTAAGGATAGACAGGGCTACTCAAACCTGTGTCGTTTGCTGACAGAATCACATCTGGCGAATCGCGGCAAGGAACCGGAGGCCACCAGAGAGATGCTGGGCAAGTTCAGCTTCGGACTGGTGGCATTATCCGGATGCAGTAAAGGTGAAATCCCTTCGTTAGTTAGCCAGGGTAAAATCGAGGAAGCTAGAGAAGCCAGTCTCTTTTATCGGACAATCTTCGGAGAAGATTTTTTTATTGAGCTCATTCGTTATCCGTCCCGCGAAGGTATGTCTGAAAGTTACAGGCTGGTCAGCTTTGCCAGAGAAGAAGGCGTACCGGTAGTCGCCACTAACAATGTGCACTACGCCGAAACGGAAGACTACCGTATTAAAGAGCTTCTCAATGCCATCGACCAGAACATTCCTGTGTCCCAGTTGCAGGGATACCGAACGGTTGAGCAGTATCTCAAGTCTCCAAGAGAGATGAGGAGCCTTTTCCGGGATATTCCGGATGCGGCTAAGATAACCGGGGAGATTGCTGCAAAGTGTAATGTGGAGTTGGATATAGGTAAGCTGCACTTCCCCAGGTTCGACGTTCCCGACGGTGAAAACGATTACAGCTATCTTACAAAGCTGTCTCATGCCGGAGCACTTAGAAAGTATGGCAAACTAACAACCCGAATACAAGAGCGTCTGGAGCAGGAACTGGACACCATCCGAAAGCTCGGATTCTGTGGCTATTTCCTTGTTGTCTGGGACATCGTCCGATGGGCAAAAGAAAAAGGCATAAAATGCCAGGCTCGGGGTAGCTCCGTTGACAGCTTGGTAGTGTATGTGCTGGATATCAGCACCGTTGACCCAATTGAGTATGACCTGCTCTTCGAGCGCTTTATGCATCCTTTGAGACAAGAGCCACCGGATATCGACTTGGATATTGACCGCCGGCGTCGCGATGAGGTCAGGGACTACGTCTACCAGAAGTATGGTGCCGAAAATGTCGCCTGCGTGGGGACAATAAACACCTATATGGCGAGGGGAGCGATCCGGGATGCCGGTAAGGCTCTGGAACTGCCGAAAGACTTAATCGAAGAAGCCTGTAAAGGCATTCACTGGTTATCGGCATCACAACTACTGGAAAAGATGGATTCCCGCCCCGAGTTCAAGAATAGCGAAATCTATCGTAGACCTGAACTGACCGAGTTCTTCAAGCTATGTGCCGCTATTGACGGGTTCCCTAAACACCTTTCCGTACACCTCGGCGGGTTGCTGATTGGCGATGGCCGGCTGTCTGATCTTGTTCCTCTGGAGTGGTCGAGCGGTGGTGATATTATCAGCCAGTATGACAAGGACGATATTGAGAAGCTGGGCATTGTCAAGATGGACCTGCTGGCGCTGCCAACCCTCACTGTTATTGAAGATACGCTAAACAGCATCAGACAAAACCATAATATCGATATCGACCTTGGAAGGATAGATAGGAACGACCCGGAAGCTTTTGCCATGCTCCGGGATGGTAAAGCTATCGGCACTTTCCAACTGGAGTCGCCTGCTCAACGAGAGATGGCAGGAAGACTCCTACCAGATAGATACGAAGATATTATTATCTCCATCTCCCTGGTCAGGCCGGGTCCCCTCAAATCCAATATGGATAAAGACTATCTGCCCAGAAGACACGGCCAAAAACCTGTAACCTACCTGCACCCCAGGCTAAAGAATGCTCTTGGTGAGACGCTGGGGGTCATCTTATATCAGGAGCAAGTACTCAAAGTAGCCCATGACTTGGCCGGTATGAGTTATGCTGAGGCTGACGGCTTTCGTCGTGCCATGACCCATGACCGCTCTGATGAAGAGATGGAGAAAATGAGGGATGCCTTTATCTCCAGCGCAGCCAGGAACAGAGTAAGTCGGAATATTGCCGAAAAAGTCTTTGAGCAGCTGGCGGCCTTCGCTGCCTATGGTTTCTGCAAAGCTCATGCCGCTGCTTATGCCGAACTCGCTTATCAGACTCTCTGGCTTAAGTGTCATTACCCGGCGGAGTTCTTTGCTGCACTATTATCTAACCAGCCGATGGGTTACTACCCACCACGTGTATTGGTAGCCGATGCCAGAAGGCATGGAGTGAAGATATTACCTCTTGATATAAACAATTCATTTGATAACTACATGGTCGAGGGGAAAGCAATAAGGATAGGATTCAGGCAGCTTAAAGGAATATCAGGAGAGGCAATTGTCTCGATATTATCAGAAAGAGCTGGCGGTAAGTTTACTTCCCTGAGGGATTTTGCATTGAGGACTATCACCAGTCAGCCGACCATCGAAAATCTCATTAAGGTTGGCGCGTTGGATGACTTTGGACGCAGAGAAGAGCTTCTTGAGCAGATCCCAAATGTAATTACCCTGAAGCAAAAGACGAGTAAGGGGTCAAAACAACTATTTGAATATGCCGGGCAGGAGGCTGTATTAGCCGATACTCTACCCAGTAGTAATGCAGAAACGAGGATGCTGGTAGAAAGAGAGCTTCTGTCGCTTGATATATCAGCTCACCCTATGGACTTCCTGCCCATTGACGATGACATTACAAGGATGGGGGAATTAGCGCTGGTAAAAACGGGCAATACAGTGATTATTGCCGGTTCGGTTATTCGGTATCAGACTCCACCAACTAGGAACGGGAACAGGGTAGTTTACGTCATTATGGAAGACGGGACAGGTGTAGCCGATGTCACCGTGTTTGGTAATGTCCAGGAAAAGTGCGGACACGTGTTGTTCAGAGAAGGCTGGCTAAAGGTGCAAGGTAAGGTGCAGAGGAGAGGACCTAAAGCGCTTTCTATTATTGCGGATGAGCTGTATCCTCTTACCCTAAGCACCATATCTACGTAATTATTAGAGCGTAAGCAAGTGGTGTATTAACAAAATGACGGTTTGTGATTTGTCATTGCTAATCATACTTGTCCCATCTGACCACTAGGATAAAATCTGTTGTTGGATGTCAGACCCCATCTTTTTCCCATCAATTCCTATGTTGTGGACATGGAGGCGTTGCACAATGGTCTTGGCTTCACTGATGATATTGTCAATAAGTTCCTCAACGGTAGGTATATCGTGTATTAGCCCTACCGCCTGACCAACGGTCATTACCGCACCACTGATGTCACCAGTACGATAGGCCTTTCTCATTTTCTGGCCACTTATCAGAGGGAGCAACTCTTGCAGTGTGGCCCCCTTTTCTTCCATCTGCAGTATTTTCTGGGTGTAATCTGTCCTTACTACTCTTTCGGCATTATTGATAGAACGATGGATTATCATGGTATCGGTTTCTCGCAGTCGTAGCAACCATTCACGGATATCAGGATGTACGTCGCATTCCTTACTGGCAAGGAAACGGGTACCCATATACACACCATCGGCGCCCAAGGCCAAGGCAGCAACAAAACCTCGAGCGTCAGCAATCCCTCCGGCTGCGACAACCGGAATCTTCACTGCGTCGATACAGGCGGGGGTAAGAACTAAAGTAGTTACATCGTCATCAAGAGGATGTCCAGCCTCCTCAAACCCAGCAGCAACTACTGCGTCTACCCCGGCTCGCTCAGCTGTTCTAGCATGTCTGACACTTCCTACCTTATGTACTGTCGTTACCTTGGCATCCTTGAGTAACTTCATATATGGCTCGGGACTTCGTCCTGAGGTCTCGATGATATTTACCCCTTCCTCGATGGCAGCAGCAAAATATTCTTCATATTTTAGAGGTCTCGCGGTCGGCAGCAAGGTAACATTTACGGCAAACGGTTTAGCGGTCATGGTCCTCGTCTTTCTGATTTCTTCCCGGAGTTCCCTTGTTGTCATATAGCTGAGTGAAGCGATGATGCCCAATCCTCCTGCGTTAGATACAGCGGACACCAACTCAGCCTGCGACAACCATTGCATCGGCGCGGCAATGATAGGATAATCTATTCCAAATAATTCCGTTATCCTGGTCTTGAACATAGCCTTACCTTCCTTTCCCAAAATAATCTGAACATTGCAGGTATAGAAGAAGGCTTCCGCCTCCGAGCCCTCGCGCTGTACACTTCTCATTTAGCCGGGAGATGTTTTTCTCACTTATTATTGTTTGATTGTTCCCTTCTTTATCGTCTCGATCGAAAGATAACTTCAAGCACATGGCAAGTCGGCCTCAGTGGTGATGACTCCTTCTATCAGTAAATCAGCGATCTCGTCGTCAGAGTAGCCCAAGATTTCTCTATAGACATACTCATTATCCTCGCCAAGGCACGGAGCCGCTTTCCAGATATGCGCCGGGGTATTCGACAGGTGGTAGGATGGGGAATTATAAAGCATTGGTCCGATCTCCTTGTGATTTAGCCATCGGAAAGCTTTCGTGTGTTTAGCCTGTGGGTCATTCACTATCCCTTCTCCGGAAGTCAGCATCGCTCCGGCTGGTACCCCTGCCGCCTGTAAAGTGGCCATTGCCTGCTCCGGCGGATAATCCTTCGTCCAATCAGCAATCAAATGGTCCAGCTCATCCTCATTATCCTTCCTGGCCAAAAAGGTGGCAAACTTTTCGTCTTGTGTCCAATTAGGCTCGCCGATAACCTTACAAAGGGCCAGCCATTCCTCGTCTGTCCTGACGGCTATAACCACCCAGCGGTCGTCGCCCCCGCACCGATAGGCATTGTGGGGACACATGTAGGGGTCATGGTTACCTATGCGGCCAGCTATACGTCCGTTCACCGAGTAGTCCAGCACAAATGGCGTTAGCATGGTAACCCCAGCTTCCATTTGTGACTGGTCAATGTACATGCCCTTGCCGGTTTTTCTGCGGTAGAGAAGGGCACCGATAACGGCAATTGTCAGATACCATGGCGCCACGAAATCGCTGTAGTTATTGTATAGCGGTAGCGGGCTTCGATCCGGATAACCTAGAATCTCGCAATAGCCGCTATACGCAGCTCCAAACGCTCCATAGCCTCCGAACTTACTAAGCGGGCCCTGTTGACCCATCTGGCAGGTAGAGTAGTAGATAATGTCGGGCTTGAACTTGACTACGCTCTCGCAGTCAAGCCCCCACTTGGCAAGGCTTCCCGGTGTCATGCTGTCAGTGACAATATCAGCCCACATTATGAGCCTTCTCACCACCTCCTGCCCAGTAGGTTTGCTATAGTCCAGGCTAATACTGTATTTCTGTGTATTGAAGACGCATCCGGAGGCGCTACGGTTGATCCCTCGTTGGAAATCCTTAAACGGAGAGATCAACCTCAAGGTGTCGGGCCTCCTATGCGACTCAACGCGAACCACCGTAGCTCCGTGAAGGGCGAGCTCCCTGGCTACTTGCGGGCCTGCTCCCACCCACGCAAGGTCACACACCTTTACCCCTTCAAATACCTGTTTTGCCATTTGGCTTCTCCTTTTCAGATAACCCCGCGATTTTTCAAGAGGACAAGTTGCTCCCTGGGGATACCCAACTCACGTTCATAGATCTCGGTGTTATGCTCCCCGATAAGCGGGGCACGACGCTGAATTCGAGGGTGAGCTTTACTCGTGATGATGGGAAATCCAGGGTAGGTTATTGTCTCGCTAAGCTCCGGGTGCTCGACCGACTTAAAGAATCCTCGATAAGCCATCTGAGGGCTTCCCACTACATCCTTAACGTTGTTAACCGGTATCAGCAGAATGGCATGCTTCACTGCCTGAGCGAGACACTCAGCTTTGGTCTTGGTGATCACGAATTCCTGCAAGAGATCGAACATGTGGTCCATATCCTCTTGAGATAGTGCTTGGTAGTCCAGTTTAGACCAATCGAAATCCTTCAGTTCAAGCATATACCCGTCTTGGTTTGCCCATTGAACCAATGCCCTCGAAGAAGCTACATAACCAGCTTGAAGCCCTCCTGCCAGATAGACCAGCACATAGCCGTCCTCACATTGAAGTATTTGCCTCCACAGAAGTGGGCCGGGAGGAGTTGGCCTTGCAGTCATCCCTGAAGGACCCTGACCTCTAATGTTTACTCTATTTAGGTCCCAGGTCTCTGCCGAGTTCATTAGGGTTAGAATCATCGCCTGCTGGCAGGACTGGTCAACGTGTTGTCCCTCTCCAGTCAGTTCCCGGTGGTAGTGAGCCACCATCGTGCCCAACGCCCCTTGCAGCCCACCCTGCCAGTAAAACTGTGGAGCAGGGATGCGCACCGGTGCCCGGTCAGGCTCACCGTACATCCACATCTGGCCGCTGAGAGCTACCCCCACGATATCAGTTACCTTGTAGTGAACATAGGGGCCCGTCTGACCGAACGGGGTAATCGAGGTCATGATGATGTCAGGCTTTATCTTCTCCAGGTCTTCATAACCTAGTCCCAGGCTTTTCAGGTACCCCGGCTCGAAGCTTTCAATAACGAAATCAGCCGTCTTAATCAGCCGCTTAAAAATCTCCCTGCCGTCGGTAGTTTCCAGGTTCAGGGTTATCCCCCTCTTATTAAGGCCCAGAAAGAACCACGTAAGGCTCTTCTGCGGGTCAGGGATATCATGATAAAAGGGGCCAATGTTTCGAGTGAGGCTACCGCCGGGAGGCTCAATCTTAATGACATCAGCTCCCATATCTCCCAGAATCTTGGCACACAGCATACAGCCGTCCTCGGCTAAATCCAGCACCCGGTAACCGCCCAACATAGTAGCTTGCTCTAGCATTTAGCATCTCCTTGACACAAACCATCACTTACCCCCTGTCTTCAAGGGGGAGAGGAGCAGAAACCTAAACAGCCACCAAATGTGGCAAAAGCTAGATTTTTAATCAACCGGGCTCCCACCATACCATTGTGGTTGAGAGCCCCGTTTTCAATCGTTCTCGTTACATCTCCACCAGCGCTCGGCCTATCTTCTCCCGGTCATCCTTTGCTTGAGATCTTGGTCAATCCAGGTCCACCTAGAGAAATCCATATAGGAACCCATATAACCTACGTAGTTTTCACCGTGGTAATTCTTTACCCAGGGCTGGCAAAGGGTGTACGTATACTGCCCTAGGAGCTGCAGCACATAGGCTTGCTCAAGCATGTACGGGATGACCTGCTTCACCAGCTGGCGCCTTTTAGGCTCGTCGAAGTAGGAAGCATCGACCTCTTCAATTACCTTGTTAATAACTGGGTCGTTAACCATGCTCTGGTTCGTTTGACTCCCTGGCCTCTCCCTGCCGAACTTAAAAGGTATGGTACCCGTCGCATCATAGGCAAACATTTTGTATGCCTTACTAGCACCTATAGAAGTCCAAACACCATATTCTCTCACATCAAGCTTGAGGTCAACACCAATATCAGCCCAGTAGTTTTTTACTATAGACAGGAGATCGACATAGGTTGACCAACAGACTACTTCTGTCTTGAAGCCATTGGGATAACCGGCTTCAGCCAGAAGCTGTTTCGCCTTATCCGGGTGATACTCAAACAGCTCCCTGATTGACTCGGGAAGCTTGTCGAGAGGGATGTAAATATCCTCAAATTCAGTTACGGGCGCTACCGGGTAAGACAGGACCTCGGCGTTACCTTTAAAGTAATCATCCTTTATTGCCTTGAAATTCACAGCCATGGTTAGCGCCTGCCGCACCCTGACGTCATCAAAAGGCTTGGTATCAACCCTCCAATATAGCGCAGTACCGGCTCGGCCTTCATGAAACCTAACATACTGTAGTTCAGGGTTGGTCTTCAGCAAACTCCCTGCATCCTCCCACCCAATAACGGCTATGCGGTCAATCTTGCCTGTCCGGACTCCTGCCATAAGGGTAGACATATCTGGTATGCTCAGACACTTGAGGCCGTCCAGATAAGGGAGGGTATTCTCCGGGTGGAGCGGATCCTTCATCCAGTAATAGGGATTCCTTGTGAGAGTTATGCTGCTACCGGAAACATGATCTGTCAGCACAAACGGCCCTGTGCCGCAACTATTCTTCCAATCTGCCATGTTTCCGTACTTCTCTACCATGTCACGTGGCACTATGTTGGCGCAGGTACCGGCCATCTCATACACAGGCCCGAGCTTCCCCGGTTTAGTTCTAATAACAACTGTCCACTTATCGGGCGCTGTTATTGATTCTACATTGGTTTCCCAGGGAAACGCATTGCGGATGTAAGATGTGGGAGTTTGCCACAGGCGCACAAGGGAAAACACCACATCATCGGCGGTCATCACCCTCCCACTGGTCGGCGGCTTATCATGGAAGTGAACACCTCTACGGATGTGATAGATGAGGGTATCAGGCTGGACCACCTCCCAACTCTCAGCTAAACAGCCCGTCAAAAGATTTGAGGCGGGCATTATAAAGTAAATCCAGCTGGCTTCACCAGTGCCGGCTTGCCCCTTTGCCCAGTCTCCCATTAAGAGACACTCATTGGTCAGGGGAATGGTGTAGCCGTTTAACGGGTGGCCGAAAGCTGCATCAAAGTATGTTGTCGGCCTAGTCATACCAATAGTAAATACCCCACCATATCTTGGTGTCTCTTTTGCTGGTGTCGGTGCGGGTTTTGGCGTTGCCGTAGGTGTTGGTTCTGCCGTAGGTGTCGGTGTTGCCGCAGGTGTTGGTGTACTCGCTGGGCCACAAGACGCCAGCAGCAGTACCGTTATTATTAGACAACTTGTTACCAACCATGAAATTCTTCCTCTCATTTTTCCCCCCTTTGTTTAACTATGTTTCGGTCTTTTCCTGTAGACCCTACCTCAGTAGGGTCTACGTTTCTTTAGGTGAGCGGTTGATTTTCTACTGCTCACTGGCCTGTCCAATTTTTCCGGTTTTCATTCCTTACCCGAAGATTTATTTGCCCTGAAACTTTGGCTCCCTCTTCTCCAGAAAGGCTCTCTTTGCTTCCGGGTAATCCTCTGTTAACAGCGATAGCGCAGCCATATAGGATTGAAACTCAAATTTATCAGCACGCCCGTGGTTCAGGGCTTTCTTCATAAACCCCAACACCTTCGTGGGGCCATTTGCCAGCTCGTTGGCAAGCCCCATAACTACCGCTTCCAATTGTTCCGGAGGTACCACCTTGTTCACCAAGCCAACGCACTCGGCCTCCCGGGCGTCAATTTGTTTTGACAACATGAGCAGTTCGAAAGCCTTGCCGATCCCGACATATTGTGGTAAGAACTCAGTGCCGGCGCAATGGCCCCGCAGAGCGTGAGGATACCTGAATGTAGCCTGCTCTGAGGCAATTCTGAAATCGCAAGCGAGACAAAGGCCAAAGCCAGCACCATGAGCATGCCCATTTACCATGGCAATAACTGGCTTGGGCACGTCTAAAACGGCCTTGAAGACGTACTGACCCGAACCAGCACTTCGCTCGTGTTCGTCCTTCGGTGGCCATCTAATCAGGCGCTCCGGGACGAATTCTTTGACATCGTCGCCGACACAAAACGTCCGCCCGGCGCCTGTAATAACCACAGCCCTGATGTCGTCCCTATACCCGCATTCCTGCAGCGCCCTCACTATCTCTTCATGCATATTCCAATTCATAGCATTCAATCGCTCTGGCCGATTCATGGTTATCCTGCCAATGCCGCCTTTGTCTTCAAAGGTGATATTCTCAAAGGTGATGTTCGCATGAATCATAATTGCCTACTCCTTAAAAGTACGTATGCCAAGGTTTGCGGGAATTGTGTTTATTATACTACCGATGGCCCAGAAAGTCAAGCGTTCGGGTAAATCTAACCGATTATTTAATAAATCATGTGGTCGTTTTGATCTCGCGTGAATCGCCTAGGTCGAGGATTGTTGGCGTAGCTAAGATGACGGCTTACTCTGTTTCGCTAGACGCGGGTGTCATGGCTACACGGGAGTCCTTCAGGGCCTGAGATACGAATTTAGCAGCTTCAAAAGCAACTTCCTCGCTTGAGAGTTCCTCATTCGGCTTGAACCATTGAAGTATCGAGTTGGTAAAACCCAAGACAAAAAGAGCAGCTAGCTTCGGATAACTGGCTCGGAATTCGCCTTCAGCTATGCCTTGCTCGATTACTGTGAGGATTATGGCTCTGTACTCATGCCACTTGTCGTTAATCGTCTTGCGTGGCTTCGGAGGTAGACTTTGCCTCGCTGCTCGAGCCAATCTATCGACTGCAAAATTAGACATCTGCCACCTGATGTTACTTGCTATCAATGCTTCCAGTTTCTTTTCCGGTGGCAAGTCGCGACCCACAATCTGGTCGGCTGCTTTCCTAACCTCGTCGGTCTTCAAAGTGATCTGATACAGAACATCGGATTTGCTCCTGAAGTAATAGTAAATGGCGCCCTTGTTGACATTTGCAGCCTCCGCTATGTCAGCTATGCTCGTTGCGAAGTAGCCCTTCTTGGTAAATAAACTGGTAGCAGCAGAGATTACGTTCTGACGCTGGAGTTCCCATCGGGGGCCCTTTGCATCCACATGAGCGTTCGACCCAGCAGTTTCAAAACGTGGAACGCCTGTATCTACTGGTGCTGGCTTAGTTAATCTTATGCTTCTGGGTACTGAGGGATCTCGAGCAATATAACCATCACGTTCAAGTATACCCAGATGATATTGAACGATAGATGGAGAGTTTATATGACAACTCCTCGCTATTTCCCGGATAGAGGGCGAGTATCCTTTTTCTTGAATATAGTCCCTGATAGAACCTAACAGTCGTTGCCGCTTCGTTGATAGCATGTTGCCTCCTAGTACATCCGTTCAATAGTACAATTGTACAAGATCCGGTGTCCAATGTCAATATCACGAATTAACTCGTAATTATCATTTCTTCACAGCTGTCAAACCTCAGCGACAAGAGAAGCAGAAGTCAGTTTCAATCCCACTCGTACTGCTGCAGTATGGCAAACCAGCACTGCTACCTCTGGGCTGCCTAATTCGCTGCACAAAAAGATTTCCTAATAATTGTCAACATCTTTGCGATCAGCCCGGTTATCTTGATATCTTGGTTAAGGGGAAAGCAACCAGAATCGTATCCGTTCCATATGTGTTTGACCAAAGGACAAAAGGGAAGAGCAAGTTTGACTTTAAGGAGCAGGCAGAGTTCGTACGACATCTATTGTATTTAAGGAGAGAGTGCAGTAGGAGAAAAGGCTAGTTGGTTGATAGTCGGAATAGTCAATAGGACGAGAGCACAGTAACTTTTGCTTGAATAGTTACCCGATTGAACATAAGCTTATTTAGTTACCCACGAAGAACAAAAAAAGGGCCGGGGGAAACTCCCCCAGCCCTTTCTCTAAGGAATACCTACCTCAGAACTCAAATAGCGCTGGCTGTTCTGCCTTCTTCACCATCTCTACCTCTTCTCTATCCTGTTTTCGCTGCGCTCTATCTTTTTCCATTCTGGCTTTAATGCGCTGGCGGTAAAGCCAGGCTTTAAGCCTATTCAGTTCCCCCAGTTGGTAGTCACTGATTGAGTCCACGGCAATATCAGCCGGCATTTCACCCTTGTTCCATCGCTTGTAGCTCTGGCCAGCGATATAGAGGTAGATTTTGGTCCAGTCGCTGTCCATTGGCTGAGTCAGGGATAGCGTCATGAGATAGGCGCAGGCTTCAGTATCGGTACCTGTCGGCTCTTCCCCTTTCAGCGCTTTCATGTCCCCCATCATCCTTTCCAGGGTAATGGCTGTCTTAAGCCAGTCCGGCAAAGTGTCTCCCCAACCGCCCGGAAAGACAATAATGGGGTCGGTAAGACATCCCACAATATCGGAGATGCCCTGCTCCACAGTCTTATTCAATTATGTGCGACCTCCTTTCTTTAGTCTTTGAATCTGGTTATATGCAGGCAGGCATAGTGCGACCGATAGTTGTCAATCGGGCTTTGCCAGAAGCCATTACGGAAGTCCAGCAGGTAGTGCCAGTAGCCCTGGTACTCCTGTTCACGAACGGCCACCAGGTAATCGGTGAATATCCTGACACTTGCCGACCTGTTTCCCCAGAGCACGATGACGCTGGGAACATAGGTCTGGTCACTTTTTAGCCTGATGGGATGCCATTCCAGTTGAAGCCTGGGTAGCTTGAGGTTATCCAGCCAGAAATGCCTACCACCGGCATCGTAGGAGCCGATATGGATGTCCTTACCTTCCAGTTCTCCCAGTATCCCCATCAGGCGATTGATGGCTTCCCTACGCTTCTTTCGTAGCGGTATCTGGACAGTCTTTCGCCCCAGTCTCACTGTAGTGGTCGGCTCAGGCTCAGCAAGCTTCACCCCGTCAAACAAGTCAAGCTGGCCTGTCATACTTTTACCCCCTTTTCTTCAAATTTTGGGCATAGTAACCCCTGTGAATATGGGCTATGCTTAGGCTACCAGGCTTAGCTGGCTGCCACTTTCAATTCTCTTTCGTTCTTCGTCTACCGCTCCATCGGGTAGAGACTCACGGACAGACTGTATCCCCGCCTTGAGCCGACCTTCTGGTTCCCACTGGCTGCCGCCGATTGCCCGGTCTATCTCCCCGATAATCCGTAGCAGGTGCTGGTCGACATACTGAGGCAGGTTTGGTATGTTCCTGGCTTCACTGACTACAATCCTGGCCTGCTCCAGTGGCTCAACGACCTGGCTAACGTATTCCTCGACCATGTCCATTGCCTCATTGACCATGAGAGCGCTCCACTTGACTGGCATAGCTTTACCTCCTTTCCTTCAGTTTTCGGGCATAGTAACCCCTGTAAGAATGAGCTTGGGTGAGCTGGTCTAGCCCTTGAGAGCCATATTGATGGCTTCTTTCATGACCTCAGACCAGCACTCCAGTCCCCACTCTAGGCCTTTCCTTACCTGGTGAAGGACGTCATCGGTTATGGCTTCCTCGGGTATCCCCATCTCCCGGGCACACTCGATGACATCTTCCCTGCTGAGGACAAAGATGGTGTCCTTATCCGCCATACTGGCTTCCCCCTTTCAGATTTATTGCGGAGCGCCTACTGTCTTTGGTTGTTATTCGTGCTGTGCACATTGTCCTATTGGACTTCCATTGAGCACGCAACCGCTGGTAGTATCCCTGCCAATCGAGGTCTTACGTCTATCCCAGGTCTACCTCTGCCATCGGGCATCGGCACTCCCTGCCCTTGAAAGCCAACAAAAAAGGGGCATTCCCACCCTCGCAATCGGGGATAGGAATACCCCTGAAAATAGCAAAAAAGCGGAGTCATCCCCCGCTTCTCTGCGTTGGCTGTTTTCTGAGTTCAAGCGTTCAATTTCAGACTATCAGGCTACGGCGACTGGTTCTTTCGCCTTGCTTCGCTTTCGCTTCGGCTTCTCGGCTTTGGCGATTGCCTCGGCTTCGGCTACCGCTTCGGCTTTCTCGGCTTCTGGCTCGGTGTCCTCGGTTGGTTCGGCTTCTGCCTGTTCTGCCTTGTCCTCTGGCTTCTGGCTTTCACTGGTGAGCATCGGCATTACTACCAGCTCATAATCTGGAGAGGTAAAAAGCATCGGCGACTTGCCATCAGTGAGCTTTAGCTCCACCATACCGCCACAAGCCCTCAAGGCATCGGCAAGATAGCTTCCGTCTATCCTGACCTTACCCTCACCCTGTGTATCGGCGGGTATCTCGGCTTGTCCTTTGTCATCGGGATTGGACATTATCACCCTGCCGTTACCGATGGTGAGGTCTATCGGGTATGCCTTACTGTCGGACAGGACTTTGAGTGAGCTTACCGCTTTCAACGCCTCGTTAGTGTCAAAGCTGGTCAAGGTGTTGAACTCGGCGGGTATGAGCTTCTCATATTCGGGAAAGTTACCAT
>Ga0068714_10003670_pt1 | contig 17898 bp, 16 predicted proteins | sample MTBNYHSulfiMetaG_FD_62988 | JGI IMG/M metagenome (GOLD analysis project Ga0068714, IMG submission 62988) | Enrichment culture microbial communities from rom New York Harbor, USA that are MTBE-degrading - MTBE-NYH (New York Harbor Sulfidogenic)... | ecosystem: Environmental > Aquatic > Marine >...
TCAATCCTGATCCTGAAATGAAAGTGAATGAATTATTAATAAACTAAATTACTTACAAGAAACGAGTTAAAAAAAATATTACAGATATTGAATTAATAAAGAGAAAATATTCAGGGTCAAACTGTCTTAATTAAAGAATAGTGCCGGCATTAAAATATTTATTAGATTTCCCGGCAGGGCAGGGATCCCGCCTGAGATCACAGTTCTTACTTTAAAAAAGAATAATAAAATATGATAACTTATTTATATCATTTTCTTGCGCCATTGTGTTTTAGTATGCTCTGGCAAATAATACCTTATATTCAGCATCTTTACCGCTGTAAACACATTTTCCCTTCTTTTTCTCCGGACTCAAGGGGATGCATCGTATAGTAGCCTTTGTTATTTCTTTAATTTTCAGCTCAGTATCAACAGTCCCATCCCAGAATGCAGAAATAAAACCTCCCTTGTTTTCTATAATGTCAACAAATTCCTCCCAGGTAGATGCCTCCCTGGTATTGGATTCCCGATAATCATGTGCTTTTTTGAAAATATTTACCTGTATCTCCTCTAAGAGTTTTTCAACAATACTGGTAATATCATCCTGCAAAACAGTTGTTTTCTGAAGGGTATCCCTGCGTGATATCTCAATAGTCCCATTTTCAAGATCTCGTCCGCCAATGGCCAATCTCACAGGTACTCCTTTTAGTTCATATTCAGCAAACTTCCAGCCGGGTTTCTGTGTATCTCTTTTATCATATTTTACTGAAATACCGGCTTTCTCAAGATCTTTTTTAATCCTTTCAGCAATCTCACTTATTAAGGATAATTGTTCATCATTCTTATAGATGGGGATGATTACCACCTGGATAGGAGCAAGTTTAGGAGGGAGAATAAGACCGTTATTATCCGAGTGGGCCATGACCAGTGCTCCCATGAGACGGGTGGAGACTCCCCATGAAGTTGCCCAAACATACTCCAGTTTCCCCTCTTTAGTGGTGAATTGAACATCAAAAGCCTTTGCAAAATTCTGCCCGAGAAAATGAGACGTCCCGGCCTGTAACGCCTTCCCGTCCTGCATTAATGCTTCAATGCAATATGTGTCAATGGCACCGGCAAAACGCTCGTTTTCACTTTTTTTACCAATTATTACCGGAAGGCTCATCCACTTTTCTGCAAATTCAGCATAAACATGTACCATTTTCATTGTCTCTTCAACCGCTTCCTCCATAGTAGCATGGGCAGTATGTCCTTCCTGCCATAGAAATTCAGCCGTCCGGAGAAACAATCTTGTCCTCATTTCCCATCTGACAACATTTGCCCACTGATTAATAAGAAGAGGAAGATCTCGATATGACCGGATCCAGTTTTTATATGAGTTCCAAATTATGGTTTCTGATGTCGGCCTTATAATAAGTTCTTCCTCGAGTTTTGCCTCGGGATCCACCATAATACCTCCATTGACTTCATTATTTTTTAAACGGTAATGAGTGACGATTGCACATTCCTTCGCAAATCCTTCCACATGTGAAGCTTCCTTCTCAAAAAAAGATCTGGGTATAAATAGCGGAAAATAAGCATTGGAATGACCCGTATCCTTGAACATCTTATCCAGGGCAGCCTGCATCTTTTCCCAGATTGCATAACCGTAAGGTCTAATAACCATACAACCTCTTACAGCTGAATATTCAGCCAGTTCTGCTTTAATAACAAGGTCATTATACCACTGAGAATAACTATCCTCCATGGTATTCAATTCTTTTGCCATCAGAAATCAAATAAGTGAAAATTGTTGCAAAATAAGAAAATAAAATCCGTTAAAAGAAATCCTTTAATATTTACTGTGTTTATAAAAATTCTTTTTCATGATTAATTGAACCTGTGAATCTGTGATGATTTTCATAACTTTACTATCTGAAAATTACAACCGACAACTAAAATGGTTTATCAATGAATAAAAACAATGATTTCTTACCGAAAAAGCTGATCAAATGTTAAAAATAAAATTTTAATTGGTTTTGGTACAGTATTTGTTTTTAATTTAATAAGCTTTTAAAATAGCAGGAGGTTCAAAAATGAAAACATTAAAAAACATATCACTCGTTGCTGGGTTTCTTCTCGGATCAGCTTTTACAGGTTTCAATGCCAGTGCTCAGGAATATGATGATGCTTATTATAATCCCCAAAAAGCCAGTAAAGAAAAAACTGTAACTGACCAGGATAATGTTTATCAATCCCCGGTTAATAATAGATCATTAAGTCCGGAAACAGTGAAAAGCACAACCGCAATACCGGTAGAAGGCAGGCAAGCTTCAGATGGCTTAACCGATTATGAAAGGTATGCCCTGGAAAAAGAAAATGAAATGCTCAGCGAAAGTCAGCAAATTCAGTATTATTCGGATACCATCTTAAGAGATACTGGTTTAAATGAGAATTACCAGTCTCAGGAATATTACAGCACTGAAGAGGATGGTACGACCATAATCAATAATTATTACTATCCCGATTATCATGATTATTATTATACTTCCCGATTGAGAAGATATCACAGTCCATATTACGGCTGGCATTATTATGATCCCTGGTATTCGGACCTGTATTTCTATACCTACGATCCTTTCTACTGGGGAACAAGCATATATTTCGGATCATACTGGAATTGGGGTCGGTTTTACTATTCTCCATGGTACAGCCCTTACTATTATGACTATTATTACCCGTTTTACTATGGTTATAATTACTACAGTCCATATTATTATGGCTCATATTATTCGGGTTTCTATCATGGTTATTACCGTGATTATTATACAGACAGGGGATATTACAGGGGACACAGAAGTTCACTTTATGCAAATTCCATGTATTCTCCCAGTTATGCAGGAACATCAGCCAGAAAATCCCGTTCATCCATTTATGATTCTGATTTAAGAGACAGGTCACGTAATAACGTTTATTCTTCAGGCAGGGGGGTAACCAGGACAAGCGATTATGACAGGGCCGTCAGAAGTAGCAGCAGCGGCGTAACACGAACCGTAACTACTTCAAGAACCGTAAATGAAGGTGCTTCCGGAGCCGGTTCAAGAGGGACAACTGGAGTGTATCGTTCAGTCGGACAGAGCAGGAGTGGACAAATCAATCCATCCCGCACTGCAACCCAGAACAGAGAAGCAACCGGAAATACCGGCCAGAGGACATATACAAGACCTTCTGAAAGGAACTATACTCCCAGCTATTCAAAACCAAGAACTTCGACAAGTCCTACTTACAATAGGTCTGGCAGTTCTGATAATACTTATAAATCAAGCGTGTCCAGAGATTATCAGAGATCAACAACAAATGAAAGATCATCCGGAACCACTTATACAAGGCCTTCACAAAGTAGCAGGAGCAGGAGTAGTAGTGTTTACCAGGAAAGAGGTTCATCTACTTCAAGAAGCTCTGGTAGTTACCGGACTCCATCACGCAGTTCAGGATCAAGTTATAGTACTCCTTCAAGAAGCAGCAGTTCGTCGGGAAGAACATACAGCAGTCCGTCACGCAGCAGCGGATCATCATACAGCAGTGGTTCATCAGGCAGTAGCAGGAGCTCTTCCAGCAGCAGCAGCAGTTCATCAAGAAGTTCATCTGGTCCCAGATCCAGGTAAAAAATCTGGTACTAATTACTTACAGGGATTCATCCATTAATCTTACATCGATGAAAAGGTATTATTTCGCAATATTTACAGTTATTTTCACTCTTCAGGTTCTGAGGGCGCAAAATGAAACTGATGTCCTGAGACTTTCTCAGAATTTTATTATGGGAACGGCTCGCTCTGTCGGAATGAGTGGTGCAGTCGGAGCACTTGGAGGTGACTTTACTTCTGTTTCTCTGAACCCGGCAAATCTCGGAATTTACAGAAGCTCTGAATTCACTCTTACTCCCTTATTCTCATGGAATGTAACATCCTCTCAGTTTTTAAATAAAATCAATGAGGACACAAAAAGAAATTTTGGCATTTCAAATCTCGGTTATGTGTCTTTTAATGATCTAAACCGTGAATCAGGCTGGATCAGCACAAGCTTTGCCATTGGTTACAATATGCTGAATAATTATAATCAAAGGATTTTTATGGCAGGAATAAACAATCAGAACTCATTCCTGGATGATTTTGCAACCTTATCTGACGATCAGAATTCAAGTGAGTTCCTTTTTTACAAAGATCTTGCATTTCAGGATTCACTGCTGGTCGAAGGTGCTGTCCCCGGAGAATATACAACAGATTTTAAAATTGATGGTTATGGTCAGTATCAGGAAAGATTGCTTACGACTTCAGGATCAACAGGTGAACTTTCTTTTTCATTCGGGGCTAACTATAATCATTCTATTTATCTGGGCGTACTGCTTGGAATTCACCGTGTAAGTTTTGACCGGACTTTTATTCATACTGAAGATGATCAGGAAGGAAATATTTATTATGTTGAAAAATTTATTTTTACTGAAGATCAGCGTACAAGGGGGTATGGTTTCAACATGAAGCTTGGGGCAATTTACCGTCCATTTCAATTCCTTCGTATTGGAGCCGCATTCAATTCGGGTTCAATCTACTTTCTGGAGGACCAGTTTACAACTGATCTTACTGCATACTATGATTCTTATAACCCGAGAACAGCGAGCTCTCCTTTCGGGGAAAGTTCTTACCGGATCATTACTCCGGCAAAGCTGTCGGGAAGTGCTACAGCCACTATTGGAGATATAGCCCTGCTCAGCCTTGATTATGAATATATCAATTACCACAAGGGTAAAATTGAAAGCGAAACTGACAGATATACTGATGAAAATGATGCAGTGAAAGTTATGTTTAAGTCAGCCAGTAATATTAAGGCTGGAGGTGAAGTCCGCATTAATCCCTTCTACCTGAGAGCAGGATATGCCTTCTATGGAAGCCCTTATGCCATGGCTGATCCAAATGCTGACGAGAAACACCATATTATTTCAGCAGGTGCAGGTATCCGAACCCGGACTGTTTTTATTGACCTTGGTTTTTCACAGAATTCATTTGATCAGGCATATTATATGTATCCGAGTCAGGTGACAAATGGTGCAATAAATTCCTCAAAAGGCAAAAACTTCCTGGTTACCCTTGGATATAAGTTCTGATTGTATTTTACCTGAAATTTACTTTGAACTAACGCCAGGCTTAAATGAATTTTCCTGGCGTTTATTTTTATTAATAGATTTCAGGATCAGACTCTTCGCTTCCGGACCCATATTAAAAAGAATATCAATTATACTTAAATTTGGGATAAATTTGTATTTCTCTCCGAAAACCTGTTGATATTTAACAGGCTGGAACATTTTATCTTCCCTGGAATCCTTTTTGGGAGTGATCATTTCCCTGAAATCATAAAGAATAGATTTATCCCCGGGAAAAATATATTCCTTGCTTAGTGATACATCAGTCTGAATATCAATTGCTACAAGCATTTCAGTAATTATGTCAAAACAATAATCTACCAGAAAATTATATTTTTTCAAATAAAATGGTTCAATAGTATCCCTGTAAAATTCGAAAAAAGGCGCGGAGTTATAGGCTGATAGAATACCTCTCCAGTGAAGTCTTCTCCAATCCGTATCATAGTCTATCATAATATCTTTCCCGGGATTTTTTATTCCGTGTTTTCGTTTTACCGGAATTGTAAGAAGTACAGGTCCATTGGCTCCGAATATTATACACCTGTTCCTGTATGTTTGTTTAATGTAATGATCGTATTGCTCAATTACTTTAGATCCTTCGAGAAAGAACTTGGAATAAAACTGCACAGGTCCGAAATAGGTTAATGGTAAAAGGATCAAATCTTTAAACATGATCTGGGAATATTTTTCCAAACCGGTGTATTTGCAATCTGGTCAGGATGATGAAACATTATCAAATCCATGTTTCAGCAGTGATGTGGTATTATTAAGATTGACAAATCTATCTAATTTCGAAAATTATGATTCGTGTAATTTATTCACTCGCATCAACAATTTTCATAAAACGATTCCATCTTATTTTTTTTATTCCACGCTTCTCCTTGTCAACCGATAACCAGATTATCCTTGGTTTCCCAATAATATGATCTTCAGGGACAAATCCCCAGAAACGTGAATCAGCCGATTTATGTCTGTTGTCGCCCATCATAAAATAATAGTCCATCTTAAAGGTATATTCATTTGCCTTTGATCCATTTATGTATATCACACTGTCGCTTACTTCAAGTTTATTCTTTTCATATTTTCCGATTATTCTTTCATATAACGGAAGATTCTTCATATTAAGCTGAACGGTGACTCCTTTTTGAGGGATCCACAAAGGTCCGAATTGATCTATGCTCCATGGATAATTTACATGATTGGGAAATATCTGTATATCTGGATTGAAATATTCCCTCCGTTCAATTTGCTGTATTTCCGGGATCTCATTTTTCAACTTTTGAGCGACAGTCTGACTGAGTGGAATAATATAATTTGGATTATTTTGAATCCCGAGATATTCCTCAGATATTCCATATTTTGATAAGGAACGTGGATTTAATGGTTGACCATTGGTCCTTACCAGATATTCATATTGTAAACCATTATACCCTTTCTGTGGAATACCATTGATAAATACAGATCCTCCGATAATTTCAAGTGTATCTCCGGGAATCGCCACACACCTTTTAATATAATTATCCGTTTTATCCACCGGCCTGATAACAATATGGTAATTCCTTGATTCCCAAACATTTTTTCTTCCAATTGTCAGGTATTCATTCCAGCTTTTCATTTCCCTTCCGGCATTTGCATCCTGAAATAATGCAGTCTTTGCATATTCTCTGTATATATAATAAATACTTGATGCTGATTGCTCAAGGACGACTGTATCACCTGCCGGGAAATTAAAAACCACTATATCATCCCTCTTCACAGTCCCGAAACCCGCTAATCTTTTATAGCGTAATTTGATCCATTTTAAATATGATTCTGAGTTAAAAACCGGCATCCTGTTCTGGGTAAAAGGAAATGCAACAGGAGTCATTGGAACCCTCGGTCCATAAGAAACTTTACTGACATACAAATGATCACCGACCAGCATAGTGCTTTCCATGGAAGGTGTCGGGATCTTATAATTCTGGAAAAGATAATAATTAATCAATGTCACAACCACTACAGCAAAAATAAGTGCATCCAGCCATTCAATAAAAGTACTGTTTTTCTGTCCCCGCTTTTTCCAGAATGTCCAGTTAACTTTCTTGGTTACATATACATCATAAATAATGGCAAGACCCAGCAAATACCAGTAATTTCTTAACCATATAACGAAAAGAATATATAAAAAGCCTGCAATGGCAAACCGGATATACTTTTTCTTTAAAAATGATAACATAGTATAACTATTTTATTGATTTAAACATGCGTTCCGGACGAATCCCCTTCAATCCACTTTCCGGTTCTCTGGAAAACCAGACTGAGACAGCTTTCCCGACTAAATGATCTTCGGGTACAAAACCCCAGAATCGTGAATCTGCCGAATTATGACGGTTATCACCCAATACAAAAAAATAATCCATCCGGAATAAATATGAATCTGCTAATTTACCATTTATATAAATACTATCACCTTTGATATTCACCATATTTTTTTCAAAAGTCTCAATAATCCTTTTGTAAAACATGTAATTTTCAATATTAATGCTGACTGTCTTTCCTTTTTGAGGAATCCATAAAGGACCGAAATTATCTGCGGACCATCCATTATGAGTGTGAGGAAACAACTCGGTGTTCCCAGATAAAATTACCGGATCAATGTATATCTGGATATTCTGAACTCCAGGATATTTTTTTAATTTATTCATTTCAAAGATACTCATTGAGACCCGATAAACTGAAGTAACCGGGTTATAGCTGAGATCCTTTCCACTAATACCTGATTCATTCAGGATCGAATCGTTCAGTAAACCATCCTCAGTCCTTATAAAATACCTGTATTGCTGTGTTTCTATTTCATCAAGGATGATCTTGTTTACTATCACCTTGTTATCTTTGATCTGGACTGAATCACCTGGCAATCCAATACATCGTTTAATATAATTATCTCTTTTATCCGGAGGGGCAGTAACAATTTTAAAATTTTTTTTAATGTATTCCCTTCCGTATTGTCTTACCAGGGAATAGTAATTCTGACCGGGGTATTGCACAACAACAGTATCACCTTCAGGGAAATGGAATACAATTACATCATTTCTCCTGACCCTGTTTATTCCTTTCAATCTTTTATATGGGAGTTCAATACGTTTTGAATAAGTCACCATCCCATTCGAAAACATGTTAGGTAACAAAGGCAGGGATAGGGGAGTGCCTGGTAATTTTGGACCGTAATGAATTTTACTTACAAAAATATAATCTCCGACCAGCAAAGTTTTTTCCATCGATGGGGTCGGGATCTTATAGGCTTCAATAAAAAGAATCCTGATAATCTGTGAAAGAAACAAAGCGACAAGAAGTATTACAACGGTATCTTTCAATGTCCTGAATTGCCTCGGGACTTTTATTTTACCCAGATGATTCCACGAAATGAATTTAGTAAAATAGATATCTGCGATCAGTAATACACCTGGAAGAAGACAGTAATATTCAAACCATATTGTGAAAAAAACATAGATTATTTCCAGGCTTATAAAGCAAAACCAGGTTTTGATTTTATCTTTTTTCATCTTTGCAATTACAGTCCCATAAGATCTTTCATCGTATAGACACCTTTTTTACCTATTATGAATTCTGCTGCCATAATTGCTCCGCATGCTAATCCTTTTCTTGATTTTGAAAAATGCTTCAGGGTTAAAAAATCAACCTCTGATTCATATCGTACCTCATGGATCCCTTTTATGTCACCCTCCCTGACAGATTTTATGATCAGAGAGTCTTTCCCTGAATCTTCATTCAATTTCCATTGTGTCTTTCTACCCAGTCTTGCTATTATCTGCTGGGCCAGATTTATAGCTGTTCCACTGGGAGCATCCAGCTTCTGTGTATGATGAACCTCCTCAACGCTTACGTCATATTGAGGAAATTCATTCATTAAGGATGCAAGGTATTCATTTACAGCAAAAATAATATTCACCCCAAAACTGAAATTGGAAGCATGGAAAAGGGATTGATTTTGCTGAATACAAATCTCCGAGATCCTTTTAAGATCATTGTTCCAGCCTGTAGTACCGGCAACTACAGGAACATTTGCCTCAAAACATTTCAATATATTACCAGTTACGGAGGCTGGGGTTGTAAATTCTATTGCAACATCAACTTTAGCCAGATTTTCCGGATTCAGATCTTTTTGATTTGCAATGTCAATGATCAGCGGAATAGAATGTGCTCTTTCAAGTGCAGCTTTTTCAACTTCTCTTCCCATCTTCCCGTAACCGATTAATACTATTTTCATGTGTTCTGATTTTATTATTAAGCGTTTTTTTCCTTCGCCCGTCCGGTCAATGAATTTAATATGCCTATTATAATAAGACATTGAAATCCGATGAGAATGCCACAATCTGTTAATGGCACTTCGGATTTAAATTTAGTGAGATAATTTTTTGTTTTTATCTGAATTAAGCTTTCAGGCTTTCACTTTTTTTATTAATTCAGCCAGGGCTTCAGGATCATGCATTGCCATATCAGCAAGTGCTTTCCTGTTAAGCTCAATATTTTTTTTGTGGAGCAATCCGATAAATTCTGAATAGGAAATACCGTGTTGACGAACACCTGCATTTATCCTTTGGATCCAGAGTTGTCTGAAATCTGCTTTTTTCTTCCTTCTGTCCCGGTATGCGTACCTGAGGCTTCTGTCCAAAGCATTTTTTGCAACAGTCCAGACATTTTTCCTTCTGCCGAAATAACCCTTAGTCCTCTTGAGAACCTTTTTCCTTCTTTGTCGCGATGCGACAGCATTAACTGATCTAGGCATTACTTTGTATTTTTTGAGTGAAAAGCGTTCCTTGTCGGACTCTTGACTGCTAAACACTCGGGTTAATAATCATTTTATTTCATTCCAAGCATCGTTTTAACGTTCTTTTCATCAGCTTTATGAACGAGAGTGAAATACGTTAGATTTCTTTTTCTCTTGGTGTCTTTCTTGGTCAATATATGACTTTTAAAAGCTTGCTTTCTTTTTATCTTCCCGGTTCCGGTCAGCTGGAATCTCTTCTTTGCACCGGGATTGGTTTTCATCTTTGGCATTTATTCAACAATTTAGTTAGATAGATATATCTGTTTTTTTCTTTTTAGTTGTCTTTGGTTTTGGACTGATAAGAATGATCATCCTTTTTCCTTCAAGTTTAGGCAGCTGTTCTACTTTTCCTTCTTCTTCCAGGTCCTGAGCAAATCGTAAGAGTAGGATTTCTCCTTTCTCTTTATAAAGTATGGTCCGACCCTTAAAAAAAACATAAGCCTTTACTTTAGCTCCATCATTAAGGAATTTCTGTGCATGTTTAAGTTTAAAATTATAATCATGGTCATCTGTGTTTGGCCCGAACCTGATTTCTTTTACAACCACTTTGGTTGTCTTGGCCTTCATCTCTTTAAGTTTCTTTTTCTTTTGATAGAGAAACTTTTGATAATCAATAATTTTACATACAGGAGGATCAGCATTTGGTGATATCTCTACCAGATCAAGTTCCAACTCTTCAGCAAGTCTGAGGGCTTCTGAAAGAGTATAAATTCCAGGTTCATCAATGTTTTCGCCGACAAGGCGTATTTCCCTGGCCCGGATCTGATTATTAATTCTGTTATCCGATTGATCTTTTGAATGCGGGAAAGGTCTGTTGCTTCCACGATTGTAGACTGGTCCTGCTATGGTTTAATCCTCCTTTATTTAATTGTTATTAATTATCCTTAAATGATTCAAGTTGATTATTGACTTCCTTATGAATAAAATCGGCAAATTCCTCCATTTTCATCGTGCCTTTATCTCCTTCTCCCTGTTTCCTTACAGAAACAGATCCTGATTTTTGCTCATTGTCACCTATTATTAACAGATATGGAATCCTTCTTAACTCGTTATCCCTGATCTTCTTACCTATCTTTTCATTCCTTCTGTCAATCAGAGTGCGAATATCGGAATTATTTAGAAAATTTAAAACTTTTTCTGCATAATCCTCAAATTTTTCACTGATGGGCAGGATAACAACCTGATCCGGAGACAGCCAGAGAGGGAATTTTCCCCCAGTATGCTCGATCAACACAGCAACAAATCGCTCCATGGATCCAAAAGGTGCCCTGTGGATCATGACGGGTCTGTGCCTGTTATTATCTGCGCCGACATATTCGAGATCAAATCTTTCCGGTAAATTATAATCAACCTGAATCGTGCCTAGCTGCCATTTGCGCCCGATTGCGTCACGAACCATAAAATCAAGTTTGGGCCCGTAAAAAGCAGCCTCACCAATCACAGTAACCGCATTTAATCCTTTTTCTGCTGTGGCCTCAATAATCGCTTTTTCAGCTTTGTCCCATGCTTCATCATTACCGATATACTTTTCCTTATCATTAGGATCCCTGAGTGAAATCTGGACTGTGTAATCCTGAAAATCAAGAGCTTTAAAGATATAAAGAATGATGTCAATCACTTTTATGAATTCATCCTTTAGCTGATCAGGACGGCAGAATATATGAGCATCATCCTGGGTAAAGCCCCTTACTCTTGTTAGTCCATGTAATTCACCACTTTGTTCATACCTGTATACAGTGCCAAATTCAGCCATCCTTATAGGCAGGTCACGATAAGAATGTTGCTTGAAACGGTAAATTTCACAATGGTGAGGACAATTCATCGGTTTTAGGAGGAATTCTTCACCTTCCTGTGGAGTATGTATCGGTCTGAAGGAGTCCTTGCCATATTTTTCCCAGTGACCGGATGTAGTGTATAATTCCTTCTGCCCGATATGAGGGGTAATAACCTGTTCATATCCATAATCTTTCTGAACTTTTCTCAGGAAACTTTCCAGCTGGTCTCTTAATTGTGCACCTCTGGGTAACCATAAAGGCAATCCCTGTCCGACTCTATCTGAAAATGTAAACAATTCCAGTTCCCTCCCGACTTTCCTGTGATCCCTTTCTTTCGCCTTCTCAAGCATTTCGAGATATTCATCCAGCATTTTCTGTTTGGGAAAAGTGATGCCATATATCCTGGTAAGCATCTTTCTTTTCTCGTCACCACGCCAGTACGCGCCTGCAATACTGAGAAGTTTAATGGCTTTGATTGGTGAAGTATCAGGTAAATGCGGACCACGGCACAAATCTGTAAAATCTCCATGTGTATAGAATGATATCGTGCCGTCTTCAAGTTCTGATATCAACTCAAGCTTATATTCGTCTCCTTTATCCCTGAAAAATTTCAGGGCATCCTGTTTGCTGATCTCTCTGCGCTGATATGGATAATTCTTTGATGCTAACTCCTTCATTTTTGCTTCAATCCCGGGAAGATCTGCATCGGTTATCTGTACCCCGTTACCGGGATCTACATCATAGTAAAAACCATTTTCAATGGCTGGACCGATTCCGAATTTTATCCCGGGATATAATAATTCAAGAGATCCGGCCATAAGGTGGGCAGATGAATGCCAGAAAGCATGCTTGCCTTCATCATCATCGAACTTATGAAGCTTAATACTGGCATCTTCGGTAATGGACCTGTTAATATCCCGTATTTCACCATTAACAGTGGCAGCCATAACTTCACGCGCCAAGCTGCTACTCAGACTCCTGGCTATGTCAAGAGGAGTGATGCCCGCTTTATATTGTTTTACTGAATGATCAGGAAAAGTTATATTTATCATATTTTATTTTACAAATGCATTTTTCCGGCAAATTGCAAAAATAATTAAAAATGTTTATTCGTGATGAATTCAAAATAAAATCATTTACTTATAACAATCAGGAAAATAATAAGTTTTTTGATTCCTCGCAGATGAATTTCCAGGCATTTTTAACATGAGCCTTTGTAACATAAGTCTGCCCGATACTCATCCTTAGAATAATATTTCCCCTGACCTTTGTATGAGAAAGATATAATTTACCCGAATTATTCAAGTGCTGAAGGAATTTCTGGTTAAGCTGGTTTATTTCTTCAACATTCATCTTCTTCTCCGGATTGAGCCTGAAACAAACAAGTGCCAGATTCTGTGGTTCATGTAATTGAAATCCGGGTGTATTCTTAATTTCCCACGCCAGTTCACGACTCCAGTTAATATGATTTGATATCCTTTCCTGCATTTCTCTTACTCCCATCTCACGGATGACAAACCACAGCTTAAGAGCACGAAACCTCCTTCCGAGTTGGATACCCCAGTCACGGTAATTATTCACCACATGATCAGCTTTTGTTTTAAGATATTCGGGGAGGATCTCAAATGTCCGGATTAGTGCTTCTTTATCTTTAATAAAATAAGCTGAACAGTCGAAATTCGTAAACATCCATTTATGAGGATTAAACGTGAAGCTATCCACATTTTCTATACCATCAATAAGATGATGGTATTCTGGTAATACAAGGGCCGAACCGGCGTATGCGGCATCTACATGGTTCCATATGGAGTAGCGCTGGCATATCCCGGCTATCTGTTTAAGCGGATCAAAAGCACAGGTACCGGTTGACCCCAACGCAGTAACTACACATGTAGGAATAAATCCGTTTTGAAGGTCATGTAATATCGCTTCTTCGAGCTTTGAAGGGATCATACTTAAATTATCATCAACCTGGATCTTTATCAGGTTCTTCCGTCCAAAACCCGCAATTTTTGCAGCTTTTTCAACTGAAGAGTGAGCCTCGGTACTGCAATATAGCCTCATATTATTTTGAGAAAAACCATTGTCATTGATCCTGAATGAACTTTGTTTTTCACGTGCAGTCACAAGTGAGACCAGTACTGATGTTGAACCAGTATCCTGTATTACACCCTGGAAAGCAGGGGGAATGCCGATCATCTCTTTCAGCCAGTTCATCACCTTTTCTTCCAGTTCAGTGGCTGAAGGGGATGTTTCCCAAACCATGCCCTGTGCTCCGATAGCAGAAATAATCATTTCGGCAAGAACTGACGGATAACTTGAATTTGCCGGAAAATAAGCAAAAAAGTTAGGGCTTTGCCAGTGAGAAATCCCGGGTAGAATGATTTCGTCTAAATCTTTCATAATTACGTCCATCGGCTCGCCGTTAAGTGGAGGGGAATCCGGAATCTGGCTATATATCTGACCGGGACTGACCAGTGATTTAACAGGCAGTGACCCGATGTTTTCAAGATAGTCAGCCATCCAGTCAGCCAGCTTATGAGCATATGTCCTGAATTCTTTTATATCCATTGATGATTATGATTTAAAGCCTGTAAAGCTAAACAGACTATAACTAATTTCAAACATAAAACCACAATTTGGCATACATTTTGGGTTATATATTATAAATATTAACTTTAAAGCCATGAAACGCTTATTTTTCTTCATACTTATAGTTCCCTTACTCATTACAGCATGTGTGCGGGAACCGATAGCGGACTTCACTGCTTCAGCAACTGAAGTCGGTGTTGGTGAAACCATAATTTTTACTAACAGATCACTGGATTCAAGGAATTTTGAGTGGGATTTCGGTGACGGATATATCTCTACCAATTATAATGTTTCACACTATTACGAACAACCTGGCACATACCTTGTCCAGTTAAAAGCCTTCGGCAGGGAAGGAGTTAGTGTCTCAATGCTGTCCATCAGGGTTTACAATACTTTACTTGAGATCACAGTGGAGGAATACTATGAACCTTTTTACCTTGTGCCGGATGTGAGAGTTCGTTTATACCCGACTGTAGAGGACTGGGAAATGGAGAAAAATATGGTCGCTGAAGGTTATACCGACAACCAGGGTGTAATTATTTTTGGAGAAGATGAGCTTTTATTTCCAAAACGATATTATATCGATGTATATGGCCCATATCATGATAATTATACATTAACCTCAGAAGATGTAGCATGGATTGAAACACAAGTACTGGTTCCCGGTGAGCACAACTACTTTACGGCTGTTGTGGATTATTACGAGCCTGAAGGAAGAGCAACAAAAAATACCCTGAGTCTTAAAGCAAATAAAAAATCTGCAGTATCAGTGAGTGAGCCAAGAAAACCATCTGACCGTATGAAATAGATGAAAAATAGTTAATGTCTGGTAAAGAGGCTGTTTCATATGAGGCAGCCTCTTTTATAGGTCCTTTTTGACCCTCACACTGTCAACCAGATACTGAGAATCACCCCGCCAGAAGACTGAGCTGTTTTTCTGAATATAATGAACAATGATATTCTGCCCCTGGATCGTATCTAATTTAGGGACTAAATTTTCATCGGTAACAGAAAAATAAAACTTTTCAGAGGCGATGGCAATATTTGTTTTGCTGGCCACACTGCTTAAGATCATTTCTGCTTCATACGTTTTAAAGAATGTACCTTTCCGGGAAAATTTCTGGAGTAATCCAGCACGATATCCTTCACTGTAAGTATAGAAATATTTCCAGTAGATGTACACCCCTCCTAAAACGATAGCCAGGGTTAGTATTAAATACATTACTTTCCTGGTTTTTCTTACAATACCCGACCAGGAAAAAGACTTACTCTGTGAAGATCCTGAATCTGAGCCCATGACAATATATTTTTACCGCAAAACTATAATATTTTTTTAATCTGGTAATTTCCAATGGATCTTTTTATTTGATTTGTCATGTACTAAGTTGATTTGTTTAAAATTTCCCGGAAGAATTCAATGATCCCTATAACTGCCTGATCTGAATGATTTTAAATTTTAATAAATATTTTATTCTTATATAACCAGTAAGAGACATACCATAATGAAGCCCAGGTTGTAAGGCTTGTCATGATTCCTGACGTGATCTCTCCTCCCCATGAAAAAAGAGCATTTATGAATGGTTGAAAGATATGGTTCAGCAGTTCAGCCCCTCCCGCGGAAAATAAGAGATAAATGAAAATACAATTCATACCCACGATGATGAACATTCTTGATCCCTTTAAAAAAAGCTTTTTTTCATCAATCAACCAGTAAGAGAAACAAAGAGTCAGGATCGACCAGCCACCACTCATAAATACAAATGATGAAGTAGCAATTTTCTTAATAATTGGAGTTATATTGAAAAGATCCAGTGAATAACCAATAAATAATCCCGCCATACCGGCAATCAATAATAGTTTTATTTTCTGCCTGGCAGTTTTATTGCTCATTAAAAGCTTACCGCAAAGAACGCCCCATACAGTATGGGCTGTAGTGGAAACAACATTCAGTGTTGCCCAGATACTGGCTTTTTCCACGCCCTCAATTTTGTTATTCACCCATGCCCCAAGGTTGTGGTATGGCTCCCAGGGCTGATTAAATCCTTCGACCGGGAAAAACCGGTATGCAAGATCAATAAGTAACAGGATAATCAGGGAAAAAATAAGCTGAAAAGAGAAGCTTTTATCCCTTATCAGGAAAGCAACCAGGTAAGTGACGGCTAATTGTGCCAGGACATTCTGAAATCTGAAAACGATCTTTCCGGGTCCGATACAATACAATGCCCAGCCAAAAAATAAAAGTAAAAATGAACGCTTGAGAGCATGAAGTAAAATTGACTTTTCAGTATGTCCTTTTTTCAACCTGTTGGCTACTGCAAAAGGAATGGCCACGCCCACAATGAACATGAAGAATGGCTGGACAAGATCCCAGAAACGTAATCCATGCCATTCATGATGACTTAACTGGGTGCCAAGGAATTGCATGAACCCGCAGTCAATTGAATGTAAATAATTATAAAGTTCAGTGCTCTCGCCCATCAGAAGGAACATGGTAAAACCACGAAAAAAATCTACTGAAGTGATCCTTCCTGCTATCGGGCGATCCGAATCAAGCACATTCTTGCCCATTTATGTTTTTATGAAATAGACCACAGACCATGGTAAATAGACAGTACCATGGTCTGTGGTCTATGGTCTATTATTAGAAGATCACCTTGAATTCAACCCTTCTGTTCTTTGCTCTTCCTGCTGCAGTTGAGTTATCGGCTATCGGCAGCGTTTCACCAAATCCTCTTGCTGTCATCCTGGATGCATCAATACCTTTATCTGTCAGGTACTTTTTAACAGAATCTGCACGTCTCTGTGACAGATCAAGGTTCTTGGCTTCATCTCCCACTGAATCGGTATGACCATTAATATCAAGATTAAATTCAGGATTCTCGTTCATGATGGTTACTATTTAGTTGAATTTGGTGATATTTGAGAAGAAGCAACTTTAGTTTTAAAGTTATATTTTTGAATTCAAATTAGCAAGAAGAATGTTCTTAAATATATTTTTCTGGTAGTTAATATCCTTAATTATCAAGCCTTTATCCCGAATAAATAATAAAGAAATCCTACGGAAAGCCCGCATTAATTGTCTCTTCTGTCAGTAATTAATTACAGGAATATCAGCTATCTGATAAGAAATCTCTGATCTGAAAAAATAATCGATGAAAAGTAAGGATAATTTGCTAATGACATGAAGTATGGAAATGAAAGCATTCATTATCTGAAATTGTGATAAAAATGGGTGAATAAGCTAAAATTCTGGTATAATTTATGATCTTGTTATTTTAGCAGAATTCTTTGTGTAACAAAGAAATTCATTCATTGCAGATTTTAATCCGTTGGTAAAAATGAATAAGGGATAATGCAGACTTATACGGATTATATATAAATAAACAAGCTTACCATGATACTGTCCCAAATCATAAATAAAGCTGATGACATCCACTATATCAAAAGAGTGGATGATGTTGCGTTGAATCTGGTGCCGCAGGATCATTTCGCACACGCCATGAAATCGTTATTTACCGATGGATTCTATGCTTTCAGGTTATTCGAAAAAA
>Ga0068714_10003672_pt1 | contig 17890 bp, 20 predicted proteins | sample MTBNYHSulfiMetaG_FD_62988 | JGI IMG/M metagenome (GOLD analysis project Ga0068714, IMG submission 62988) | Enrichment culture microbial communities from rom New York Harbor, USA that are MTBE-degrading - MTBE-NYH (New York Harbor Sulfidogenic)... | ecosystem: Environmental > Aquatic > Marine >...
CGGCCTGATCAGGCCGTCCCCAGCTTCCTCCGATCAGCAAAATGTGTTACCTATGTGCCCGGTCTAAAGTGTCACCCATGTGCCCGGTCACACATGTGACCCTGACCCCACCACAAACAGGCGGGTAGGACCCCCTCACCCTAGCCCTCTCCCCCTAAAGGGGGCGAGGGAAGGGAAGGGGCCGGTATTAACGGACTTCAAGAGGCATCCTGTTTAAGACGTTGAACTATCGAAAATAAATAAGGGAAAAAGGGAACCTTGCACCTGGTCGAGCACCTCCACGGGCACTCCTGGATCCACCGGGTCGACCCCCGGTTCAGGGTGGTGGGCGGGTTTGTCCTGGCCGGGCTGGTGGCCGTCAGCCGCTCCTGGCCGGTGGTCCTGGCCGGCCTGGGAATGGCCGTGGTCCTCCTGGCCCTGGCCCGGATCGGGCTCCACGTCCTCAAGGGCCGGCTGTCCGAGCTGAACCTGTTCATGCTCCTGGTCCTGGCCTTCGTCCCCTTCTCCATCCCCGGGAGGCCGCTTTTCCTGCTGGGGCCCTGGGCCTTCTCCCGGGAGGGGGCCCTTTTCGGGCTCCTCATCGCGGCCAAGGGCAACGTCATCGTTCTCCTCCTGACCGCCCTGGTCTCGACCATCGAGACGGTCAGCCTGGGCCACGCCCTGTGGCACCTCAAGGTGCCGGTCAAGCTGGTCCACCTGTTCATGATGACCGTCCGCTACATCGACGTCCTCCACCACGAGTACCTCCGCCTCCGCCTGGCCATGCGGGCCAGGTGCTTCAAGCCCCGTCTCAACGGCCATACCTTAAGGACCCTGGGCAACCTGGTGGGGATTCTCCTGGTCCGGTCGGTGGACCGCTCGGAGAGGATCATGGCGGCCATGAAGTGCCGGGGCTTCAAGGGCGAGTTCTGGATGCTGGACCACTTTGCCGCGGGGCCCAGGGACGTTCTTTTCGGCAGCCTGGCGGCCCTGGCCGCGGCCGGGCTGGTCTGGATGGAAAGGCTGTGAGCCAGGCCCTGATAAAGCTCCAAAAGGTCTCCTTCGCCTACCCCCACGGCCGGCCGGTCTTCCAGGGGATCGACCTGGATCTCCCGCCGGGCCGGCGGGTGGGCCTGGTGGGGCCCAACGGCTCGGGCAAGACGACCCTCCTCCACCTGATGGTCGGCCTCAACCGGCCTTCGGCCGGAACCATCGAGGCCTTTGGCCGGGTCCGGGAGAAGGAGGCCGACTTCGTGGAGGTCCGGGCCAAGGCCGGGCTTTTGTTCCAGGACGCCGAGGACCAGCTCTTCTCGCCCACGGTCCTGGAGGACGTGGCCTTCGGGCCCCTGAACCTGGGCCTGAGCCGGACCGAGGCCAGGGCCGTGGCCGAGCGGACCCTGACCGCCCTGGGGCTGGAGGGGTTCGGGGAGAAGATCACCTACAAGCTCTCCGGGGGCCAGAAGCGGCTGGTGGCCCTGGCCTCGGTCCTGGCCATGCAGCCGAAGGCCCTCCTCCTGGACGAGCCGGCCATGGGCCTGGACGAGGGCTCGGTGGAGAGGGTCAAGGAGATCCTAGGCTCCCTGGACCTGGCCATGATCGTGGTCTCGCACCGGAGGGACTTCCTCAAAGGGCTGGTGGAGGAGACCTTCTGCCTGGACGGAGGGGGGCTATTGCCCTGGGATCTGGAGAAGCCGGTTACCCGGATATTTCACGAGCCGATTTGACCGCATCTGCTGCGTTCCGGGACACTCGGCATAGGGTGACTATAGCTTCGTGTCCCGCGCCTTGCATCTGCGACCAACTCGACTCGTGAAAAACCCGGGTTAGAGGCGAGGGAAGCCGAATATGGAGTCTTGCTCTGATTTCTGTAAAGCGTAGCTTGACGGGCTACGAAAACACCGGATAGACTAAGTCCATGAAAATCCGGAAGGTGAAGCACAAGGGGTTGCGCCACTTCATGGAGGATGACGATCCCTCGGGGCTTCCGGCGGATTTCATGGAGAAGATCCGGAACATCATCTCCTTTCTGCAGGAAATGACCGGCCCGGAGGAGATAGGCTCAATCCCGGCCTGGCGGGCTCACCAGCTTGCTGGTAACCGGAAAGGGACCTGGAGCCTGGCCGTCTCCCGGAACTGGCAGATCACTTTCCGCATCGATGAGGCTGAAAACGAAATCGTGGACCTCGATTACGAGGATTACCACTAAGGAGTAGATCAATGATCCGTCTGGCGCGGCCCAGTCATCCCGGGCAATTCATCAGGATGGAGATAATCGAGCCCCTGGGGCTGTCCGTAACCGAGGCCGCCCAAGTCCTGGGGGTGACCCGGCCCACCCTCTCCGCCCTGCTCAACCGGCGGTCGGCCTTGTCGCCGGAGATGGCTCTCCGGATCGAGAAGGCCTTTGGGGTCAAGATGGACACCCTGGTCCGGATGCAGACCGCCTTTGAGATCGCCGAGACCAGGGAAAAAGAGAGCCAGATAAAGGTGGCCCGCTACGTCCCCCGGGAGCCGCGCCAGGAGGGCAGGGCCGGGCAATGACTTTGACGGAAGACGATCCCAAGTAATAAAACCATAGCCGAGACCCGCTGGCCGGTCCTTTTCGCCAGGGGTCCGGAATCCTTGTCTTATGTTTTAAAACAACCTATAATTATTTAGTTTTATGGTCCGGACAGCTTCCTGTCCGGTCCACCGGGGTAAGGGCCGGGCAGTGAGAGTAAGCTCATGAGCGGCGATCTCCAGGCCGTGACCGGGGCCTTCGGCTACTCGGGCAGGTACATCGCCCAAAGGCTCCTGGACCAGGGGGCGGAGGTCATCACCCTGACCGAGTCCCTCCATCGCCGAAACCCCTTCGGCGAGAGAATCAAGGCCTTTCCCTTCAACTTCGACAGCCCGGAGAGGTTGAAGGAGACCTTGGCCGGGGTCAGGGTTCTCTACAACACCTACTGGGTCAGGTTCAACCACCGGACCTTCACCTTCAGCGACGCGGTCCGCAACACGGAGACCCTTTTCAAGGCGGCCAAGGCGGCGGGGGTGGAGAGGATCGTCCACCTCAGCATCACCAACCCCTCCCTGGACTCGCCCCTGGAGTACTTCAGCGGCAAGGCCCGGCTGGAGGAGGCCCTTAAAGGGTCCGGGGTCTCCTGGGCCATCCTCCGGCCGGCGGTCCTTTTCGGCAAGGAGGACATCCTGATCAACAACATCGCCTGGGCCCTGCGCCGGCTGCCAATCTACGGGGTCTTCGGCGACGGCTCCTACCGGCTCCAGCCCATCCACGTGGACGACCTGGCCGGGCTGGCCGTGGCCCAGGGCCGGGAGCAAGAGAACAGGGTCATCCAGGCCATCGGCCCGGAGACCTTCACCTACCGGGGGCTGGTCAAAACGGTCGGGGAGATCATCGGCCGGCCCCGGCCGGTGGTCCCGGTGCCGCCCTGGCTGGGGTACCTGGCCGGGTGGGCCTTGGGGAAGATGGTCAAGGACGTGATGATCACCCGGGACGAGATAAAAGGGCTGACGGCCGGGCTTCTCTACGTGGAGGCCCCCCCGGCCGGCCGGACCAGGCTGACCGACTGGGCCAGGGAGCACGCCCAAACCCTGGGAATGAGGTACACCAGCGAGCTGGCCCGGCGGAGGGACAGGGAGGGGGCGTACCAGAGCAACTAGAAGCCATCTCAAAAATGCCCTCCGGCCCAATCTCATCGTCAAGCCCGAGAAGCCAATCCTCGAAATATGGCCATATATTCCTCCGGTTGGCTTCTCGACCCTTCCTTGATCTTGAACCGGATTTCAATTTTTGAGATGACTTCTATAAAACAAGGGAAGGGGAGGACAAAGTGGACCAGGAGCAGAAGTACAACATCGACCTGGAGGTCATGTTCGGTCCCCTGGAGGTAATCGACGTCCCGGCCCTGGCGGCATCCTTCAAGGACCAATGGACCAACCGGACGCTGATCCGGGTCAACGACTCCCTAATCCGCCTGGCCGTCATCCAAGGGGAGTTCCACTGGCACAAGCACGACCTGGAGGACGAGTTCTTCTTCGTCCTGGAGGGGAAGCTCCTCATCGACCTGGAGGGGGAGACGGTGGAGCTCAAGCCCCTTCAGGGCTTCTCGGTTCCCAAGGGGGTGGTCCACCGGACCAGGTCCTTGGGAAGGACGGCCGTCCTCGTGGTCGAGGGGAGCACGGTTCAGCCAACAGGAGACTGAGCCCATCCTTGGCCCCCCCGGCCGATTGTGATACCCTCGGCCGGTGCACGACCACGACCCGACCCCCAAACACTGCTTCCGCTGCGGCGGGGAGCTGGCCCTACGGCCGCTCAAGGACGGCGAGCCGGACAGGCTGGTCTGCTCCTCCTGCGGCCAGGTCAACTACGAGGACCCCAAGCTGGCCGGCTGCGGGTTGATCGTCATCGACGGCCGGGTCCTCCTGGGCCGGCGGTCCATCCCCCCGGCCAGGGGGCTGTGGGTCCTCCCCGGCGGCTTCGTGGACCGGGGGGAGGCGGTGCCCAAGGCGGTGGAGCGGGAGGTCAGGGAGGAGACCGGGCTCCTGGTGGAGGCGGGGAGGCTGTGGGGGCTCTACTCCTACCCCGGCGAGCCGGTGGTGGTGGCGGTTTACCTGGCCGAGGTAAAGGGCGGCGAGCCGGCGGCCAAGGACGAGACGGCCGAGGTGGGCCTCTTCGCCTGGGAGGAGATCCCCTGGGAGGAGCTGGCCTTCCGGTCCACAAGGGACGCCCTGACCGAGTACAAGAGGGAGATGACCGATGCTTCGGGTTAGGCGGATCGAGGAGCTCTCCGAGCCGGAGCTCAAGGCCCTCCTGGCCAGGTCCGGGGAGGACATCGCCCAGGTCCTGGACTACGTCCGGGGGATCGTGGAGGCGGTGGAGGCCGAGGGCGACGGGCCGATCCTGGACTGGCACCGGCAGCTCAAGGAGGACATCGACCCGGCCGACCTGATCGCCTCGCCCAAGGAGATCCGGGCCGCCTACGACCGGGTGGACAAAAAGCTTGTCCGGGCCCTGGAGAAGGCCGGGGCCAACATCAGCCGGTTCCACCAGGCCCAGAAGGACCGGCCGATGTGGGCAACCGAGAACTCGCCGGGGGTGATCCTGGGGCGGATGACCGTGCCCCTGGACTCGGCCGGCTGCTACGTCCCGGGCGGCACGGCGGCCTACCCCTCCAGCGTCCTGATGACCGTCCTCCCGGCCAAGGCGGCCGGAGTGGGCCGGGTTATCGTGACCTCGCCTCCCGGGCCGGGGATGGCCGCCAACCCGGCCACCCTGGTGGCGGCCGACCTGGCCGGGGCGGACCTGGTCCTGAAGGTGGGCGGGCCCTGGGCCATCGCCGGCCTGGCCCTGGGCACCCCGACCATCCCCAAGGTGGACAAGATCGTGGGGCCGGGCAACAAGTACGTCACCGCGGCCAAGCTGATCGTTTTCGGCCGGGTGGCCATCGACTCTCCGGCCGGCCCCTCGGAGGCCCTGATCCTCTGCGATGAGTCAGCCGACCCCGACCACCTGGCCTGGGACTTCCTCTCCCAGGCGGAGCACGACCCGGACGCCGGGGCGGTCTTGGTCTCCACCTCGGCCGGGCTGGCCGAGGAGGTCCTGGCCAGGATCAACGAGCTGGCCCCCGGCCTCCCCCGCCAGGAGCAGCTAAGCTCCTCCCTGAGCCGAAACGCCCACCTCCTGGTGGCCCGGGACCTGGAGGAGGCGGTGGAGTTCGCCAACCTCTACGCGGCCGAGCACCTCCAGATCGTGACCGCCGACCCCTGGGCCCTCCTGCCCCGGATCCGCCACGCCGGGTCGATCTTCCTGGGCCCCCAGGCCCCGGTGCCGGTGGGCGACTACGCCTCCGGGACCAACCACGTCCTGCCCACCGGGCAGATGGCCAGGGCCTTCTCCGGGCTCTCGGTGGACGACTTCGTGAAAAGGCCCACCTTCCAGTACCTGACCAGGGAGGGCCTGGCCTCCCTTAAGGAAACGGTGGTCACCCTGGCCGAGGCCGAGGGGCTGCCGGCCCACGCCGGAAGCATCAAGGCTAGATTCAAGTAAAAGCATTCCTTTTGGAACTCAGCAGGCTGATCAGGCCGGGTTTACCCGGATAGTGACCTGAATCGGAGGGATGTATTGGCGGTGCCAGGGGCGTGGCCCTGGCACCACCTTCAACATAGTTAACTTATTGAAATTGCTTCCTTTAACCTCAGCCATCTCCCCAGGGGGGGAGAGGGGGCCGCGAGGGGGGCGGGCCCACCGAGACGTTCCTCAAGGCCGCCGGGGAAGACCGGGAACGGCGGGTTACGCTTGCGCCAACCCACCCTACGGAGAAGAGGTGGGTGAAATGGCCGAGGTGGGCTGAGTTGAGCCTGGGAGTCGAACCGCTTGTGCCTCCGGCACCCGGACAACAAGTTGTCCGGGCTAACCAGGACCTGGGAGACTGTTGACCGTGATCCACGCCCCAGGCTTCTCCAATTGGATCTTGGCCGGGTAGACGGGGAGGAGACGGGTTGGGTTCGGCTCAGCCAACCAACCCCGCCCGTTTACGGAATGGACAGAGGTGCTGGCGGGGTCAGGGGGATGACCCAGGCGTCAACTTCAACCTGGTGAAATGAGAGGACCAGGCTGCCCTCCGCAAGCGGGGCGGGGGGAGGGGGGCGGCATTTTTTTATTATCCCGGGCCTTGAAAAGGTTATCCGGGGTGCTTATTAGATTCGGCGTGAGCCCGGTCTTCCGACCGGCAGGTTCGGGTGTTCCCCGACATCATCTGTAATTAAGAACCGGTTTTGGGAAGGAGCGTGGAAGATGAAGCTAAGACCTCTCCAGGACAGAATAATCATTAAGCGCGTCGAAGAGGAGGAGAAGACCTCCGGGGGGATCATCATCCCCGACTCGGCCAAGGAGAAGCCCCAGAAGGGCAAGGTCCTGGCCGTGGGGCCGGGCAAGGTCGACGACCAGGGACGGAAGGTGGAGATGACGGTCAAGAAGGGCGACACGGTTCTGTTCGGCAAGTATGCCGGCTCCGAGGTCAAGCTCGACGCGGAGGAGGTCCTGATCCTTCGGGAAGAGGATATCCTGGGCATTCTGGATTAGAGGGGGTCTCGCCGACCGCCGGAAGGAGTAAGCCGAGATGGCCAAAGAGATCAAGTACGACGTCAACGCCCGCCGGGCGATAATGACCGGGGTCAAGACCCTCAGCGACGCGGTCAAGGTCACCTTGGGCCCCAGGGGACGGAACGTGGTTCTGGAGAAGTCCTGGGGCGCGCCGACCATCACCAAGGACGGGGTGACCGTGGCCAAGGAGATCGAGCTGGAGGACAAGTTCGAGAACATGGGCGCCCAGATGGTCAAGGAGGTGGCCTCCAAGACCTCCGACGTGGCCGGCGACGGGACCACCACGGCCACGGTCCTGGCCGAGTCCATCTACCGGGAGGGGCTCAAGCTGGTCTCGGCCGGCCACAACCCCATGGCCATCAAGCGGGGCATCGACCAGGCAGTGGAGGCGGTGGTGGATAAGCTGAAGAGCCTCTCCACCCCGATCAAGGACGAGAAGGAGGTGGCCCAGGTGGGGGCCATCTCGGCCAACAACGACTCCACCATCGGCGGGATCATCGCCGAGGCCATGTCCAAGGTGGGCAAGGACGGGGTGATCACCGTCGAAGAGGCCAAGGCCATGGAGACCAGCCTCGACATCGTCGAGGGGATGCAGTTCGACCGGGGCTACCTCTCCCCCTACTTCATCACCAACCCGGAGAAGATGGAGGTGGTCCTGGAGGACGTCCTGGTCCTGGTCCACGAGAAGAAGATCAGCTCCCTGGCCGACCTGGTTCCGGTCCTGGAGAAGGTGGTCCAGACCGGGAGGCCGCTCCTGATGGTGGCCGAGGACGTGGAGGGCGAGGCCCTGGCCGCCCTGGTGGTCAACAAGCTCCGGGGGGCCCTGAAGGTCTGCGCGGTCAAGGCTCCCGGCTTCGGGGACCGGCGTAAGGCCATGCTGGAGGACATCGCCATCCTGACCGGCGGGCAGGTGATCTCCGAGGACCTGGGGATCAAGCTGGAGTCGGTGGGCCTGGACATGCTGGGCAAGACCAAGCGGGTCCTGGTGGACAAGGACAACACGACCATTATCGAGGGCGGCGGCTCCAGGGCGGACCTGGAGGGCCGGGTCGGACAGATCCGGGCCCAGATCGAGGAGACCACCTCCGACTACGACCGGGAGAAGCTCCAGGAGCGCCTGGCCAAGCTGGTCGGCGGGGTGGCGGTGATCAAGGTCGGGGCGGCCACCGAGGTGGAGATGAAGGAGAAGAAGGCCCGGGTCGAGGACGCCCTCAACGCCACCCGGGCGGCGGTGGAGGAGGGCATCGTCCCCGGCGGCGGGGTGGCCCTGCTCCGGACCCAGAAGGCCCTGGACGGCCTGAAGCTCAAGGGCGACGCGGCCGTGGGGGCCGGCATCCTCCGGTCGGCCCTGGAGGCGCCCCTGAAGCAGATCGCCACCAACGCCGGCCAGGAAGGCTCGGTGGTGGTCAACACGGTCAAGGAGGGCCAGGGCGGGTTCGGCTACAACGCCGAGACCGGCCAGTTCGAGGACCTGCTCAAGTCCGGGATCATCGACCCCACCAAGGTGGTCCGTTTCGCCCTCCAGAACGCGGCCTCGGTGGCCGGGCTGCTCCTGACCACGGAGTGCCTGGTGGCCGAGAAACCCAAGAAGAAAAAGGGCGCGGAGACCCCGCCCATGGACGAGGACTACTAGACCCGCCTCCGGCAACCGACCGGACCGCAAGGGGGGGCCTGAAGGCCCCCCCTTTTTTTGCGGGACAAGAGGGGGGACCCTTCTCGCCGCCCTCCGCCCGGAATTGAAGGGCCGGCCGGGCGGGGTATATTTAAAACAAGGAATAATGCCCCGGGCCGGAGCCGGTTTTGGAACCCGGGACCGGGGCGGCGAAAAGGGAGGCCCCATGGCCAAGGCTGAAGAGATGTACCAGTGCCAGGGTTCCAACTGCGGCTATATCTACAACCCGGACAAGGGCTGCCGGAAAGGCAAGGTGGACAAAGGGACCTGCTTTGAGGAGGTGCCGGAGGATTACTGCTGCCCCTCCTGCGGGGCGGGGAAGAAGATGTTCAGGCCCCTGGCCGGACCGGGCTCGACCAGGGAGGAGTGACGGTTGAACGGCCCTGATCAATGGGGCCGGGGTTAAAGGTTCCCTTTGAACCGAGGAGGAGAGGACATGAGCGAGAAGTTCGTCTGCGCCGCCTGCGGCGAGGAGCACGAGGGGGACGCGGTGACCGGGGTGACCGAGTGCCGGGTCTGCCGCCGGATGCACTGCCAGGGCTGCCTGGACGAGGACGGGCGCTGCAAGGAGTGCGCCGCCAAGGAGAAGAGCTGAGGCTTAGGACCGGACCTTTCAGGTAAAAAACTGGAGGCCTGTCCGGCCTTACAATAACGGTTCCGAGCGGTTTCCCCTTCCTCCGGAGGCTTTTGCCGTGATCTAGGAGCTGGACCGCGACCGGCCGCCCCCCGGAAGGCCGCTCCGGGCCGGGCCTCGCCTGCCGGGCCGGTTTACCGGAGCTGAAGGGGGCTGCCAGGCCCGGGGCCTACTTCTTGGCGGCGTAGCCCTCCAGGCTATCCTTGTGCTTGATGGTCCGGCCCTCGACCATGTAGACGACCTCCTCGCTGACGTTGGTCGCCTCATCCCCGATCCGCTCCAGGTGGCGGCCGGCCAGGACCAGCTCCACCCCCCCCCGGATTAGGCGGCACTCAGTCATCATGTGCTGGAGCATCTCCTCCAGCAGCTTGCGGTTGAGGGCGTCCAGCTCATCGTCGGTCTTGAGGACCTTGTAGGCCAGCTCGACGTCCCCCCGGACAAAGGCGTCCAAACATTCCTTGACCATGGTCTGGGCGATGGCGGCCATCTCGGTGATGATGGGGGGGACGGTCAGGGGATCGTCGGCGGCCAGGGTCTTGGTCCTGAAGCAAAGGTTGACCGCCCGGTCGCCCATCCTTTCCAGGTAGGTGGAGATGCGCATGGCCGTGGTGATGAAGCGGAGGTCCACCGCCACCGGCTGCTGGGTGGCCAGCAGGGTCACGCAGCGAATCTCCATCTCGTTCTCCATGGCGTCGATGCGGGTGTCGGAGTCGATGATCCTTTGGGCCAAGGCCTTGTCCCGGCGGACCAAGGCCTTGGTGGCCTGGTCGATGGTCTCCTCCACCAGGCCGCCCATCTTGAGGAGCTCCTCCCTGACCTCGGTCAGCTTTTTTTGGAAGTGGGTCTCTGTCAATTTGGCCTCTCCTGGCTCGGTGTGGTTTAACCGAAGCGGCCGGTGATGTAGTGCTCGGTCTGCTCCACCTTGGGCTTGGTGAAAATGGTTTCGGTGGGGCCCATCTCGATGAGCTCACCCATGTAGAAGAAGGCCGTCTCGTCGGAGACCCTGGCGGCCTGCTGCATGTTATGGGTTACGATTATAACAGTATAGTCTTCCTTGAGATCCTTGACCAGCTCCTCGATCCGGGAGGTGGCGATGGGGTCCAGGGCCGAGGTGGGTTCATCCATGAGCAGGACGTCCGGCTCCATGGCCAGGGCCCGGGCGATGCACAGCCTCTGCTGCTGGCCGCCGGAGAGTTCCATGGCCGAGCGCTGGAGGATATCCTTGACCTCCTCCCACAAGGCGGCCTTGTTGAGGGCGTTGTAGACCAGCTCGTCGAGCTTCCTGGAGTCCTTGAGCCCGTAGAGCCGGGGGCCGTAGGAGACGTTGTTGTAGATGGACTTGGGGAAGGGGTTGGGTTTCTGGAAGACCATTCCCACCCGCCGCCTGATCTCCACCGGGTCGATGCTGGGATCGTAGAGGTTGGTTCCCTCAAAGAGGAGCCGGCCCCGGACCCTGGTCCCCGGGATCAGGTCGTTCATCCGGTTGAGCAGCCTCAGGAAGGTGGACTTGCCGCAGCCGGAGGGCCCGATCAGGGCGGTCACCTGCCTGGGCTTGATGGACATGTTGATCTTTTTAAGGGCCTGGAAGTCGCCGTAAAAGAAGTCCAGGTTTTCGACCACCACGATGGGCGGGGTCTCTTCTACCATTTCTTTTGCTTCCTGAGCTTGGTCCTGATGAGGATGGCCCCCATGTTCATCCCCAAGACCAAGGCCATGAGGACCAGCACGGTGCCGTACTGAAGGGGCCGGGTCTGGTCGATGTGGGTTCCGGCCGTGGCCAGGACGTAGATATGGTAGGGCAGGGCCATGACCTCATCGAGGACCGATTGGGGCAGGTGGAGGGTGTAGAAGGTCGCGGCGGTGAACATGATCGGGGCGGTCTCGCCGGCGGCCCGGCCCAGCCCCAGGATGGAGCCGGTGAGGATGCCCGGCAGGGCGGCGGGCAGGACCACCTTGCGGACGGTCTGCCACTGGGTGGCCCCCAGCCCCAGGGAGGCCTCCCGGAAGGTGGCCGGAACCTGGCGGAGGGCCTCCTCGGCCGCTCCGATCACGGTGGGCAGAATGAGGAAGCCCAGGGTCAGGGAGCCGGCCAGGATGGAGGTCCCGAACTTGAAGAAGATACAGAACAGGGCCAGGCCGAAAAGCCCGAAAACCACCGAGGGGACCCCGGCCAGGTTCTGGATCCCCAGCCTGACCAGGGCCAGGACCCTGCCCCCCCTGGCGTACTCGCTGAGGTAGACCGCGGCGGAGACGCCCAGGGGGAGGGCCACCAGGATGGCCCCCACGGTCAGGCAGAAGGTTCCGATTATGGCCGGGAAGATGCCCCCCTTGGTCATGGAGTCCCGGGGGGGCTGGGTCAGAAACTCCCAGTTGACGGCCCCCAGGCCCTGGATGAGGATGAAAAGGAGGATTCCGCCCAGGCTGACCACCACCAGGCCGGTGATCGCCCGGAGGAGGCCGAAGGCCAACCGCTGCCGCAACCGCCGGCTGGCGGTGGTCTTGAGCTTTTGGATCATAAGGTCGCCGAGCCTCTCTGTTGGAACTTCTGGGAGAAATAGGCCGCCACCAGGTTGAAGGCCAAGGTCATCATGAACAGGACCATCCCGATGGCGAAAAGGGCGTGGTAGTGGTTGCCGCCCACCGGGGCCTCGCCCATCTCGGCGGCGATGGAGGCCGGCATGGGCCGGACCGAGTCGAAGATGGAGCCGGGGATCATGGCCGCGCCCCCGGCCACCATGAGGACGACCATGGTCTCCCCCATGGCCCTGGACATGCCCAGGATGGTGGCCGTTCCCATCCCGGACAGGGCCCCGGGGATGAGGACCCTGGTCACCGTCTCCCACTGGGTGGCCCCCAGGGCGTAGGAGGCCTCCAGGAGCTCACGGGGGACGGCGTGGAGGGCGTCCTCGGAGATGGAGGCGATGGTCGGGATGGCCATCAGGGCCAGCATCATCGAGGCGTTGAAGATGTTCAGCCCGGTGGGGATGTCCAGCCATTCCTGGAGCAGGGGGGCGATGACCACCATCCCCACGAAGCCCAGAACCACCGAGGGCAGGCTGGCCAGGAGCTCCACGGCCGGTTTGATGATCTCCCGGACCCTGGGGCTGGCCACCGCGGCCAGGTAGAGGGCCGAGCCGACCCCCAGGGGGACGGCAAAGGCCGAGGAGAGGGCGGTGACCGCCATGGAGCCGACGATCAGGGGCCAGATGCCGAAGTCGGCCGGCTCGTAGGTCGGGTACCAGGCCGTGCCGAAAAGAAAGTCCAGGACCCCGACATCCTTGAAGATCCCCAGCCCCTCCATGAACAGGAAGACGACGATCAGGGCCATGATGATCACCGAGGCCAGGGCGGTGACGGTGAAGATGGCTCTCACCAGCCGGTCCAGGAGCTTTCGCTTGGAGCCCTGGGCCAGCCTGGCCTCCCGGGTCGAGGACTGGGCCAGGGCCCGGCCGTCCAGGACCGCCTCGTATGTGGAATCCATTATCTACCCCGCCTCCGTCCCGCGCCCGTGTTCCGGTGCCGGTAAAGCGGTCATTAAAAAAGAAACCATTTCCGGGTACTCCTCGCGCTCTCCCTTAGCTTTCCCCGATCTTGAGGACCTTCCCGGCCCTGAAACCGATTCGGAAGAGATTGTGAGATGAGTTTTAATCCCTGCCAGGGGCGTTTGATTTACGTTTAGGTGACAAACAGGTTACAAAAAAACTTCCCGCCGGCCGTTTTCAAGGCGGCGCGGCGGGATGAGGTGCGTTCGGGCCTAGTAGGCTTTCACAAAGCCCTCTTTCTCGGCGATGGCCTGGCCCTCGGCCGACTTGATCCAATCCAGGAAGGACTTGACCTGGCCCTGGGGCTCGCCTTTGGTGAACATGTACAGGGCCCGGGCCACGGGGTAGGACTGGTCCTTGGCCGTGGCCGGGGAGGCCTTGACCCCGCCGACGGTGAGGGCCTTGAGCTTGTCGTTGAGGTAGCCGATGCCCACGTAGCCGAGGGCGTACTTGTTGCCGGCCACGGCCTGGGCCACGGCCCCGTTGGAGGCCTGGAGCTGGGCGTCGGGCCGGACCCGCTGCTTGTCGAGGACCTTCTCGTTCCAGACCTCGAAGGTCCCGGAGGAGGAGTCGCGGGAGATGACGACGATGACCTTGTCCATCCCGCCGACCTCCTTCCAGTTCTTGATCTGGCCGTTGTAGATGCCCTTGAGCTGATCCAGGGTCAGATCGGAGACCTTGTTGCTGGAGTGGACCACCGGAACGATGCAGTCCAGGGCCACGACGTGGCGGACGGGCTTGACCCCCTTGGACTCGGCCAGCTTAATCTCCTTGTCCTTCATGTCCCGGGAGGAGTTGCCGATGTCGGCGGTGCCGTCGATGATGGCCTTGATCCCGTCGCCGGAGCCGGTCCCGGCCACGGAGATGGCCACCCCGGCGTTCTTCTGCATGTAGACCTCGGCCGCCTTCTGGGCGATGGGCAGGACCGTGGTCGACCCGGTCATGGTGATCCTGTCCTCGGCCAGGGCCGTTCCCAGGCAGGCCAGGCCAAGGGCCATGATCATCACCGAGAGAGCTAACTTCCTCATATCATCACTCCTTTTTGGGTGTCAGGGGGTTCCGGCGGAAGACCGGAAGGATGTTTTCCATGGACCCAAAGATGGGTTTTAATTGTTACAGCCAGGTGGCGTCAGGGAGGAAAGTTGGTTAAAAAAGCGTTTTTTGGGCCGGAGGGGGCCGCAGGCCTGGTAAAGGTGACGATCCGGCGTCTCCGGGCCCCGGCCTAGCCCGCGGGGGCTTCGGTTCTCCGGTCCGGCTGGAGGAGGGGGATGACGATCCGGAAGGTGGAGCCCCGGCCCAGGGTCGACTCCAGCTCCACCCTGCCGCCGTGGGCCTGGGCCACGTGCTTGACGATGGCCAACCCCAAGCCTGTTCCGCCCATCTCCCGGGAGCGGTTCCGGTCCACCCGGTAGAACCTCTCGAAGACCCGGTCCTGCTCGCTCTTGGGGATCCCGATCCCCGTGTCGGAGACGGTCAGGAAGACCTGCCCCTGAACCACCTCGGCCCTGAAAACGATGGTCCCCCCGGCCTCGGTGTACTTGACCGCGTTGTCCAGGAGGTTGACCACGGCCTCCTCGATCTGGCGGCGGTGGGCGGTGAAGACCGCTTCCGGCTGGTCCAGCTCCCGCTCCACCTCGATCCCCTTGGCCTCGGCCTGGCCGATCACCGAGGAGAGGACCGCGTCGGCCAGCTCGGCCAGCTGGATGGCCTCCGGCTTGGACCTGGTCCCCTGCCCCTCCAGGCTGGCCAGGGTCAGGAGGTCCTCGGCCAGACCCTGGAGGCGGCCGGCCTGGCGATCGATCATCTCCAGGAACTGACGGACGGGGCGGGGATCCTCCAGGCCGCTGGAGAGGATGGTCTCCACCGAGCCGCGGATGGCGGTTAAGGGGGTGCGGAGCTCGTGGGAGACGTTGGCCACCAGATCGCGCCTCATCTCCTCGGTCCGCTTCCGGTCGGTGACGTCGTGGAAGACCGCCACCGCCCCTCCGGTGGCCTCCTGCCGCCCGTTCAGGGCGGCCACGTGGACCTCCACCACCCGGCCCCGAAGGCCCAGGGTCCTCACCTCCACCGAGGCGTGGGGCTCGCCGGCCAGGACCCGGGAGACGGCCTTGATCAGCTCGGCGTTGCGGATGATCTCCGAGGTCCGTCGGCCCTGGGGGTCTGTGGTCAGCTCCAGGAGCTCGGCCACGGCCTGGTTGGCCAGGATTATCCGACCCTCGCCGTCCAGGACCAGGACCCCCTCCTGCATGGCCCGGAGGATGGCCTCCAGCCGGTCCCGGCCCCGGGTGGCCCGGTCGATCTCCTCCTCCAGGTGGTCGGCCATCCGGTCGAAGGCCCGGGCCAGGTCCCCGATCTCGTGGCTGGGGTAGCGCCTGACCCGCCGGGAATGGTCGCCGGCGGTTATCCGGCGGGTGGTCTTCTTCAGGCTCCGGATGGGATGGGTGATCCTCTGGGAGACCAGAAAGGCGGCCCCCAGGGAGAGGAGGATCCCGATCAGGGTGACCCCGATGATCAGCCGCCTGATCCCGCTCAAGGTCTCGGCCATCTCGGCCAGGGGCAGGGCCAGCCGGATCACCAGCCGGGGCTCCTCCGGATCACCCAGGAGGGTGGTCACGTAGAGCAGGTCCAGGCCCAGGGTGGAGGAGCGCCGCAGGCTCGACCCCCGGCCCAGGTCCAAGGCGGCCTTGATCTCCGGCCGGCCGGCGTGGTTCTCCAGCCGGTCCAGGTCCTTCAGGTCCACCTCGCTGTCGCCCAGGACCTTGCCCCCGGGCTCGACCAGGGTCAGCCTCAGCGAAAGCACGGCCCCCAGGTCATCGGCCAGCCGGTCGGTCTGGGCCAGGCTGAGCCCCTCTTGCCAGCGGTCCCGGAGAACCTCCCTCAAGACCAGGAGCTGCTGGCCCAGGGAGGATTCGAACTGGGCCGTCAGCCGGGGTTTGAGGGTGTCCTGGAGAAGATAGGAGGTGAAGACCAGGGTGACCAGAACCACCGCCAGGTAGCCGCTGAGAACCAGGCCCTGGAATGAGAGACGGAGCTTCAATCGTCTTCCCTGAAGCGGTAGCCGACCCCCCGGACGGTTTCGATCAGGACCTTGGCCGGGCCCAGCTTCTGGCGCAAACGTCGGACATGGGTGTCCACTGTCCGGGCGTAGCCCTCGAAGCTGTAGCCCCAGACCCGGTCCAGAAGGACCTCCCTGGTCTGGACCCGGCCGGCGTTGGCCGCCAGGTGGTGGAGGAGCTTGAACTCGGTGGCGGTCAGCTCCACCTGGCGCTCGCCGACCTGGACCCGGTGCCGGTCGGGATCGATGGACAGGGGCCCCAGCTTGAGGGGGCCGGTCTCGGTGGACCGCTCCTGGGCCCGGCGGAGGATGGCCTGGATCCTGAGGTTGAGTTCCCTGATGGAGAAGGGCTTGGTCAGGTAATCGTCGGCCCCTATCTCGAAGCCGATGATCCGGTCGATCTCCTCGGCCTTGGCGGTCAGCATCACCACCGGGATGGCCTTGAGCTCCGGGTCCTGCCGGATCCGCCGGCAGACCTCCTTGCCGTCCAGGCCCGGCAGCATCAGGTCCAAAACGATCAGGTCGGGCCTCTCGGCCCTGGCCAGCCTCAACCCCTCCAGCCCGTCCTGGGCCCTGACCACCCGGTAGCCGGCCTGGCTGAGGTTGAAATCCAGGAGATCGAGGATGTCTTTTTCGTCTTCAACGGCGAGAATGGTCGTTCTGGGCATAGGCCCCTTTCCGATGAGATTGGGTTTGATCACAGCTCCTTCAGGGATCCAACCAATCGTCACGGGGTTACAATCAGGTGACATTATGCCGTCAATTTGTCCAACAGACCAATCTTTTGCAACTTTAGGAGGTCGTCCGGGAAACCATCCGGCCCGGGCGGGCCCATTCCCTGGAGCTAGACCAGCCTGGTCACGCCCTCGGCCAGCCGGGGAAAATCGGTGCTCATGGCCGCGTCGTGCCCGGGAAAGAGAAGCTCCGGGGAGGAGACCCTGCTTTTGAGCTTGTCAAAAGATCTCAACCAGGCCGGAAGGTCGGCGATGAGCACGCTGGGCCGGTCCTCCCGGTAGTTGCGGAAGAGGTGGCCGCAGTCCGACCCCAGGACGGCGGTCCCCCGGGCCGTGTTGACCGCCACGGCCTGGAGGCCGGGGGTGTGCCCGGGGGCCAGGAGGCAGCTTATCCCCGGCCCGATCTCCTGATCGCCCGGGACCAGGACCAGCCTGGAGGAGCCCCTCAGGGAGGCCAGGGCCTCCAGGGAAGGCCTGACCGAAAGCTCCCGGAAGGGCGGCCGGAGGGCCACCGGGTCCTCGATCCAAAACCTGAACTCCGTCTCCTGGACGTAGAAGGTGGCCCTGGGGAAGAGGTCAAAGCCGTCCATATGGTCCCAGTGGAGGTGGGTCAGGATGACCTGCTCCACCCGGTCGGCGGCAAGGCCCAGCCTTTCCAGGACCCGGGCCGGGCTGACGTAGCCGTTGAGCTCCCTTTGGGCCGCCAGCCCGGGCCCCACCCCGGCGTCGACCACCACCGCCTTCTCCCCGCCCTTGATGAGCCAGAGGTAGTAGTTGATCTCCTGGGTGGCGTCCCAGTCGGACAGCCAGACCAGGAAGGCCTGGCGGCGAAGGAAGGGTCCGGCGTACTTCAAGGCGTAGATCTCGTACTCGACCACCTGGCGACCTCCTTGTCCATCTCCGGGGGGTTGATTCTTTTTACCTCTATCATGTCCATACCATATCCCGATCCGGAGGTGGAGGGGTCTTGAGCGGAGGCCGGTCCAAGACCATCCCCAAAGCTTGCAATCGGCTCCGGAGTGTGGAATCTTCTGACCTCGGTGGAGCCGCGTATCCGACCGCTTCCCGGCCCGGGGAGGGGGATGGCTCCCGGACTCTTGCCGAGGGAGATGAAGGTGACCCTTGGACCGGATTTCAAGCTTGCCAAGGCCGGGGATGCCCCCCCCAAGGAC
>Ga0068714_10003674_pt1 | contig 17885 bp, 12 predicted proteins | sample MTBNYHSulfiMetaG_FD_62988 | JGI IMG/M metagenome (GOLD analysis project Ga0068714, IMG submission 62988) | Enrichment culture microbial communities from rom New York Harbor, USA that are MTBE-degrading - MTBE-NYH (New York Harbor Sulfidogenic)... | ecosystem: Environmental > Aquatic > Marine >...
GGGCTTTCGGCCTGTCGGAGTACGTCCTCCTGGTGCCGAACGGGGTCGAGATCTCCGTCGACGGCCGCTTCGAGGGCCTCGACTACCGCGAGGAGCGCGCCGGCGACCTGCGCGTCCTCCGGTGGCGCGCGGAACGGGTCCCCCCGGTCCCCAACGAGCCCTTCGGCCCGCCGACCCAGGAGCTTCTCCCCTGGGTCACCTACGGTTTCGGCGTCACCTGGGAGGACGTCGGGGATCGCCTCCGCGACCGGTTGCTGCCGGTCCTCGCCTCCACCCCGGAGCTCGACGAGTTCTCGACCCCGCTGCTCGCCGAACCGGACCCGGTCGACGCCCTCCGTGCCCTGGTGGGCGCGGTCTGCGACCGGGTCGACGCCGGGGGCGCGATCCTGGACCTCGGCTCTTCCGGGGGCGAGAGCTTCTCCCGCCGCCGGGGCAACCGCCTCGGGGTGGTCGCGGCGGCGCTCGCCGCGGCGGGGTGGGAGGTGGAGCTCGCCCTCGCCCGCCCCTTCGAGCTGGCCGGCACCCACCTCGCGGTGCCGAACGACGACACCTTCGTGGTCCCGCTGCTGCGTGTCGCGCGGGGGCAGCGTCCGATCTTCGTCGACCTGGGGGAAGAGCGGAGCGGGGTCGACCACGTCAACCCGGCCCTCCAGGGGGGGGACGCCCTGATCCTGCCCCTCACCCGGCCCTCCCGGCCGGTTCACTACCTCTCGAGCCTCCCCCGCTTCGCCAACCCCCAGCTCGAGGACCACCTCCAGCTCGAGGCCCGAATCAGCCCTTCCGGAAGCGCCCGGCTACGTTTCACCGCCACCCTCCGCGGCGCTCAGGGGGAGAGGACCTTGAGCCGGGTCAACGGGGTCCCCCAGGACCGGGTCGACCTGGTCTACCGCCAGATCGCGGCGGCGCTCTTTCCCGGCGCCGAGGGGGTGCGGGGCCGCGTCGAGCGAGCGGGCGACGCGGTGATGTTGAGCCTCGAGCTCGACCTTCCCGGGGCCTGCGACCCGGCCGGCGACACCATGACCTGCCGCGGCCTGACCCTCGCCCGCCCCCTCGCCCCCACTCTCGCGTCGCTGCCCGAGCGACGGTTCCCCCTCGTCATCAGGTTGCCCTCGATCCAGGTCATCGAGCTCGACGTGGAGGCGCCACCAGGGTGGGCAGAGCGGCGCCCGCCGCGGCGCCTGATCGCGGACTTCGGTCGGGTGGAGGAGACCCGGGCCGCGGTGGACCAGCGCGAGCGCTCGACCCTGACCGTCGAGCTCCCGGCGCAGGTGGTGCCGCCGGAGCGCTACCGGGACTTCGTCCGCTTCTGCCACGCGGTGGACGAGCTGGCGGCGCGCCCCCTCGTCCTCACCAGGGAGGCCGGCGGAAGCTAACCCGACATCCGACCGCGGTCAGTCGCCCCCGTCGCCGAGGCCGCCCTGGATCTCGAGCATCCGCCCCAGCCCTTTGAGGTCGATCATGACCCGGTAGTCCCGGCTGGGGTACGCACCGATCCGGAGGTCCCGGTACTCCACCTCGACCCCCCAGCAGCTGCCCTGGTAGTACAGCCGCAGCCGCTGCTGCTGGAGCTCGCTCCGCTCCAGGTCGTAACCGACGTGGAGGTCGACGCGGAGCGGGAAGTCGGTGGTGCGGAACTGGAACGCGGCTCGCAGCTGCGAGCTCGTGCGCTCGCCGGTCTGCGGGTTGTAGCCGCTGTACCAGGTCAGACCGGTGTAGGTTCCGGCAGCGGACACGGTGCCGGTCACGGAGGTCGAGCGCAGCCCGTTGAACAGGGTGTCGTAGGCGGCCTTCGCGTCGAGGATTGCACCGGGAACCGGGGTGACCCGCAGCGCGGCATTGAGGGGACCGCTCTGCGAGGTCTGGCCTCCGCCGGTGGTCAGCGGCTCTGCGAAGGAGTACTCCTGGAAGAGCTCGAAGGTGCCCAGCTCGACCGCGCTGGCGGTGGCCCTGGCCCGCCCGAACAGCCGGTTCGCGAGCAGCACCTTGACCGTGTTGCGGATGCGCAGCGAGTCGACCTCGTCGAACCGGGGCACGTCCTCGGCGTCGATGTCGGGGGCGGACAGATAGGTGTACTGGATCCGCGGCTCGATGAGGTGCTTGAGCTTCTCGTAGGGCCCCAGGCCGCCCGTGAAGACCCGCGAAACCGACGGCCCCACCAGGTCGATCGCCCCCTCGACGTTGGCGCGCAGCAGCGGCTCGTCCACGAACACCGTCTGCGTCCCCTGCCGCCCGTACTGCTGCGTGTAGTAGGTCGCGCGCCCGCCCACCCGGGGCGTCACCGTCAGCCAGGGGGGTCCGGGGAGGGTGTACGACAGCGAGGGGTAGAGGTCGGCCCGGGCGTAGGTGGAGGCCAGACCGTTGCCGCGGTCGACGTCGAAGAGGTTGGCCGAGGAGACCATCGACCAGTAGAGAGCGGTCCGGCCGACCCGGGTCGCCGGCACCCGCAGCTCGAGCTCGGGCAGCTGGCTGAGCAGGATCTCGTCGGAGGCACCGCTCAAGAACGTCCGCCGGCGGTCCGCTCGCAGGTTCAAGGCACCCGGCCCCCAGGGCCGGGTCAGGTACACGTAGCTGTACAACGACCGGAGGGTGTTCTGATCGTAGGAGCGCTCGAACTCCTGGAAGAAGTCGATGTCCGACAGGTCGTCCACCTCGGCGAGGAGACGGAACCCGAGCAGGTCCTGCTGGCCGTGCTTGCCCCGGACCCGCCACTGCCAGACCCCCTCCTCGGGGTCGCGAACCGTGTACAGGTCGATCTGCCCCGCGGCCCCCTCGACCGGCGCCCACCGCCACTCCGAGCCCACGCCGACATACCCTTCCGAGAACAGGTCGAGGGTGACGGTCGTGTCGTAGCTGCGCCCGACGGGAATGTAGAGCGCGTTGCCCAGGTAGGCCCCGCGGAGGTCCGAGTACCCCATGCTCGGCACCAGCAGACCGAAGGTGCGCTCCTGTTTCACCGGCCAGACCATGTACGGCAGGTAGAAGATCGGCGCACCTTTGACCCACACCGACGTCCCCCAGAACCGGCCGTACCCCTCCTCCTCGATCACCGCCTTGCGGGCCCGGAGCTCCCACGGCGGCCGGGTCTCCTGCTCGCACGAGGTGAAGGTGGCGTCGTCCAGGCGGTAGCGGGTCTCGTCGAGCTTCGCGATCTCGGACCCGGTGATGTAGTACTCGGGGGCCACCCGCCCCCTGGCCTCGACCAGGCGGCCGGTCTTGGAGCGGAGGTTGTACAGGAGTCGGTCGGCACTGAGGCGGCTCGGGCCCTGGTCCAGGATCACGTGCCCCTCGGCCTCGACCTCCCCGGTCTGCAGGTCGAGCTGGATCCGGTCGCACTGGATGGTGATGTCCTGGTAGGAGACCCGGACGTCCCCCTCGCCCCGCCAGAGCACCTCCTCCACCCACTCCTGGCTGTCGGCCCTGAGCAGATATGGCTGGCCCGCCTCCTGCCCGGCCGCGGTCGCGACGCCGAACAGCGCCACCACCACCGCCAGGCACCCCACCAGGACGGCGCGCCGCCCGCCCCGTGCCCGACGCTGCGCCACGATCGCCGACGACCTCCCCGGCGCGCGGCTCGACCCGCGCCCCGCCGTCATCATACCCCGACCCCGCGGACGCCACCGTACAATGGTCCCGTGCGCTATCTGGCGGTGGATCCCGGTGGTCGTCGCCTCGGCCTCGCGATCGGGGACGACGTGACCGGCGTCGCCACGGCGCTGGCGGTCGTCCCTTACCCCGGGTGTGCGCGGGCCGCCGACCTCATCGTCAAGAAGGCCTCGGCCGTGGGCGCGGACCGCGTCGTGATCGGGCTGCCCGCGTCGGAGGGGGGCGAGGAGACCCCGGCCTGCGGCCGCAGTCACGCGCTCGCCGCGGCGATCGCCGCCCGTGGCGTGCCGGTGGCCCTGCAGCGCGAGTTCCTCACCACCAACGAGGCCCGCCGCCGGGCGCGGGCCATCGGCCTCCCGGCCGGTCGCCCGGTGGACCACCTCGCCGCCCAGGTCCTCCTCGAGGAGTACCTCGCCGGCGCGAAGGACCGACAGGGACCGGGGTGAGGTTCCGCGTCACCACGGTCCGGTTCCTCGCGGTCGGCGCCGCCGTGGCCGCCATCGCCGCTCTCGCCGCCGCCTGGCTGCTCTGGGGCCTGCTCCGCGTCGGTCCCGACCGGGAGGTCGCGGTCGCGATCGCGCCGGGGACCCCCGTTGCCCGGATCGTCGACGAGTTGCACCGGGCCGAGCTGCTCCCCTCGCCCCACGCCGCCAGGCTCTACCTCCTCGTCGAGGGGCACGGTCGCGCCCCCCGCTTCGGACGCTACCGCTTCCCTCCCCGGCAGCGACCGGTCGACGTCCTCGACCGCCTCCTCGAGGGTCGTGTCGAGACCGTCACCGTGACCGTCCTCGAGGGCTCCACCGCCCGCGAGGCCGCCGCCCGCTTCTCCGCGGCAGGCATCGGTTCCGCGGCGGAGTGGGACGAGTTGGTGACGAGCGCGGACTGGGTCCACGACCTGGCGCCCGAGGCCTCGTCCCTGGAAGGGTTCCTGTTCCCCGACACCTACATCCTCGCCGCGGGCGCCACCGCCGAGCAGGCGGGTCGGCTCATGGTGCAGCGCTTCCGGGCCGTCTGGGCGGAGGAGCACGCCGCGGTCGAGCGCCCCTGGGCGCCTCCCTACCAGGTGGTCGTTCTCGCCTCCCTGGTCGAGGCGGAGACCGGCCTCGTCGACGAACGCGGGCGCATCGCCGGCGTGTTCCTCAACCGGCTCCGGCGGGGGATGCTGCTGCAGTGTGACCCCACCGTGGCCTTCGCCCTCAAACGCCGCGGCGAGTGGTCAGGCCAGCTGCTGCGGGTCCACTGGCAGGTCGACGACCCCTACAACACCTATCGCTACCCCGGCCTGCCGCCGGGTCCCATCAACTGCCCCGGACGCGGCTCCATCGCCGCGGCGCTCGCGCCCGAGGAGCACGATCTGCTGTACTTCGTCGCCCGGCCGGAGGGCGGCCACGCGTTCTCCGCCACCCTCGAGGAGCACAACCGGGCCGTCGCACGGCTGTTGCGCGCTCGCCGTTGACCACCGGGAGGGCCGATGGTAGCTTAGCCCGCCGGAGGGTACGATGGCTGACCCCTATCGCGGCGTCGGTTCGTTCATCCTGTTCAAGGAGGTCCTCGCTGACGAGCTCGGGCACGTCTACCGCGCCGCCGAGCTGGACCGGTCGGGCATCCGGCGCACCATCTGGCTGCGCTTCTTCGACGCGGAGGGGACCCCGGCGGCGGAGGTCTCCGCCCAGGCCGACACCGTCGCCCGGATCGGCGAGATCCTGCAGTCCACCAACGTGGCGCCCCACCCCCGTCTGGCGGTGGAGGGGGGGGTCCCGGCGCTGGCGGTGGACCACATGCCGGGGCAGCCGCTGAGCCTGGTCCTGCGCAAGGTGCGCGCCGAGGGATTCCCGGTCCCGGTGGACAACTGTCTCCTGATTCTCGAGAAGATCGCCCTCGGCCTGGCCGCGGGGTTGACGGTGGAGGTGGGGGGCTCGCCACTCATCCACGGCTTCCTCCACCCCGGCCTCGTCCTCGTCACCCACGACGGCGAGGGGCTCGTCACCGGCTTCGGCGTGGCCGATCAGCTCCTCGCCCTGCTCGACACCCCGGCGGCGGAGACGATCCGCCCCTACCTCGCACCGGAGGTGCTCAACAGCCGCACGACCACTCGCCGCGGCGACGTCTACTCGCTCGGTGCCATCCTCTTCGAACTCCTCACCGGCGAGCCGTTGCCCGCCCAGCCGGAGCTGCGCCCCGAGGCCCTCGAGCGGGCCGAGATGGCGTACGACGAGGTCCCGGTGCCCTCGGACATCAAGGCGCTCCTGCAGCGCGCCCTGGCCCCCCGCCCGGAGGACCGCTTCAGCTCGGCGGCCGACTTCAAGAAGGAGCTCGACAAGCTCCTGTACGGCGGCGCCTACAGTCCCACCACCTTCAACCTCGCCCTGTTCATGGACCGCCTGTTTCGGTCGGAGATCGAGGTCGAGGAGCGTGAGCGCTCTGCGGAGGCTCAGGTCGACGTGTCCCCCTTCCTCAAACCGGAAGCGCCGCCCGTTCCCGAGGCGGTTGCGGAGGAGGCCCCGCGGCGCAGCCGCGGCCCGGGCATGTGGCTCGGCATCGCCGCCGGCGTGGCGGCGATCGGGGTCACCGCCGCGCTCCTGCTGCGTGGTGGCGGGGCCGACACGGGAGTGCAGCCGACGCCGACCGCCCAGGATCTCGAGGCACAACGCGCCGCGGAGCAGGCGAAGCTCAAGGACATGGTCGAACAGGAGCTCGGGCGGTTGATGGCCGAGAAGGAGAAGGAGATCCTGGCTGAGCTCTCGACCCGCCAGGGCAAGATCGACGAGCTCCAGACGCGCCTCAGGGAAATGCAGCAGCAGGGCTCCTCCGCCGGCTCCGAGACCGCCGAGGCCAAGCGGAGCCGCGAGGCGCTCGAGCAACAGCTGGCCGCGGAGACGGCCGCCAAGCAGCAGCGCGAGAAAGGCCTCGAAGAGGAGCGTCAGCGGGCGCTCGAGGAGGCGCGGCGCAAGGCTGCGGCGGCTGCGGCCGCCACCCGGCCGTCACCCACGGCGGTCGCGGCGGCCACGGACCCGCTCCCGCCGGCCCCCACTGCGGTCGCGGCGCAGCAGGCCCAGCCGCCGCCGGCCGAGCCCTCGGTCCCGGGCCCGATCACGGTGACCCCGAACATGTTCCTCGACCCGTCCCAGGTCGACACCATGCCCTCCATCCTCAAGGAGTCGGCGGTGACCTGGCCCCGCGCCGCGCTCTACTCCCGGCGCCACGGGTTGATCATTCTCCAGGCGACGGTCAACGCCGAGGGGCGTGTCGACGAGGTCAAGGTGCTGCGGGCAGACCACGATGGATTCGGCATTCCCGCGGCGGCTACCGACGCCGTGCGGAAGTACCTGTTCGAGCCCGGCACCAAGGACGGGGTCAAGGTCAAGACCTACGCCACCGTCACCATCCCGTACCGATTCCAGACGCGCTGACCGCCTTCTGGGGCGAGGTTCCTCACACCGGGGTCGATTTTCGGGGGGCCGGGCGCGCGTCCTCGACCTGGACCTGGTCGTGGACCTGGACCTGGACCTCCTCCGAGTCGCACCCTCGACGCCCGGGACCACGTCCACGACGAAGTCCAGATCCGGGCTGGGGCAGTCGTTGCTGGGGCGATTGACGCGTCTCGACCGGCGGGGAGGAACCGGCTTGGAGCCTGCAGGGCATAGCACTGGCGGCGCCTTTCGCGGCCCCCCGCGTGACCCGGGAGGCTCTCCACCGCCCGAGCGCCGGCTCGGGCCCCGCGAACGGCCACACGGCGACAACGCCAGCCGCCGCGCGGCTGGCGTCAGGTTGCTGCCTGCCTCGAGTCAGCCGCGCGGCGCGCGCCCCGCCCGACGCGGGGAGCGCTCCTGCCGGCGTGGTGCCGCGGCTACTTCTCCACCCGCTCGCGCAGCGTCTTGCCGGGCTTGAAGTGAACGTAGCTCTTGGCCTTGATGGTGATCTTCGCCCCCGTGGCCGGGTTACGGCCCTGCCGCGCCCCCCGCTTGCGGGCCGAGAAGGTCCCGAACCCCGGAATGGTCACCTTCTCCTTGACTTTTCCGGCCAGGGCCCCCGCGATGATGCCCTTGCCCGGCTGGGCGGAGAACAGCGCGTCGAGCACTTCCGCCGCCTTGCCCTGGCTCAGGCCGGTCTTCTTCGCAAGCTGCATCGCCATCTGAGTCTTGTTCATCTGCTCCTCCTCCGCCCTGCTGTTACCTCCGATTATTGGACCGTGCCCCGCGAGGTGTCAAGCCGCCCGACGCGATTCCGCCACGGCGCGCCGGCGCCCGGCAGAGGAAATAGTCCCCTCCGCGCGGTGTGTTGCCTTTCGCGGAGGACCGAGGAGACTCCAGCATGGACCTCAAGCTGCGTGGAAAACGGGCACTGGTAACCGGCTCGTCCCGGGGCATCGGCCGGGCGATCGCCCTCTCCCTGGCCGACGTCGGCGTTGACGTCGCCATCAACTACCTCCGCAATCGCCCGCACGCCGAGGCCACCGCCGCCGAGATCTCCTCCCGCGGCGTCCGCTCGCTGGTGCTCAAGGGCAACGTCGCCAACCCCGAGCAGGTGGACCGCCTGTTCGAGCGCATCGCGAGCGCCTGGGGTGGGCTCGAGATCCTGATCTCCAACGCGGCCTCCGGCGTCCTCCGCCCCGCGCGAGAGCTCACCCTGCACCACTTCCACTGGGCGATGGACATCAACGCCGCCGCCCTGCTGCCCCTCACCCAGGGCTTCCTCCGCCTCCCATCGGTGGGGGGAAAGGTGGTGGTTGCGGTGTCCTCGCTGGGGGCCGTGCGCGCGATCCCCAACTACACCGCCGTGGGCGCGTCCAAGGCCGCGCTCGAGTCCATGGTCCGGCACCTCGCGGCCGAGTTCGCCCCGGAGGGGGTGCGGGTGAACGCCGTCTCCGCCGGCACCGTGGACACCGACGCCCTCACCCACTTTCCCAACCGTCAAACGCTGCTCGACGCAGCCCGAAGCCGCACCCCCGCCGGCCGCCTTCTCCAGCCTCAGGACGTCGCCAACACGGTGATCTTCCTGTGCACGGATTACTCCTCCATGATCCACGGCCAGACCCTGGTGGTGGACGGCGGCTACTCGATCGTGGCGTAGGAGCTGTCAGCTCTCAGCCGTCAGCCTTCCGCTCCCCCGCCCTCCCGGGCAGCACCGCGCGCCGAGGCCAGCAGGGGGGCGAGGTACTGCCCGGTGTAGGAGCACGGGCAGGCGGCCACCTCCTCGGGGGTCCCGGTCGCCACCACCTCGCCACCCTCATCGCCGCCTTCGGGCCCGAGGTCCACGATCCAGTCAGCGGTCTTGATCACGTCCAGGTTGTGCTCGATGATCACGATGGTGTTGCCCAGGTCGGCGAGCTGGTGGAGCACCCCCAGCAGCTTGCGCACGTCGTCGAAGTGGAGACCGGTGGTCGGCTCGTCCAGCAGGTACAGCGTCTGTCCGCTCGCGCGCTTGGCCAGCTCCCGGGAGAGCTTGATCCGCTGCGCCTCGCCGCCGGAGAGCGTGGTGGCCGGTTGCCCGAGGCGCAGGTAACCGAGCCCCACCGCGATCACCGTGTCGAGGATTCGCGCCACGCGGGGCACCGGGCAGAACAGGTCCCTCGCCTCCTCGACCGTTCGCTCCAGGACGTCGGCAATCGACAGCCCCTTGTAGCGGACCTCGAGCGTCTCCCGGTTGTAGCGCCGCCCGTGGCACACGTCGCAGGTGACGAAGACGTCGGGCAGGAAGTGCATCTCGATCCGGAGCTGCCCCGCCCCCTGGCACGCCTCGCACCGCCCCCCCTTGACGTTGAAGCTGAACCGCCCCGGCCGGTAGCCGCGCGCGCGAGCGTCAGCGGTTGCCGCGAAAAGCTCCCGGATCGGGTCGAAGACCTTGGTGTAGGTCGCGGGGTTGGAGCGTGGGGTTCGCCCGATCGGCGCCTGGTCGATGGCGATCACCTTGTCCAGCCCCTCAACCCCCTCCACCGCCCGGTGTCGGCCCGGCCGCGCCAGCGAGCCGTACAGGTCCCTGGCGACCGCCTTGTGGAGAATCTCGTTGACCAGGGTCGACTTGCCGGAACCGGACACCCCGGTGACTCCGATCACGCAACCGAGGGGAAAGACCACGTCGATGCCCTTCAGGTTGTGCTCCTCGGCCCCCCGCACCAGCAGCCGCTCGCCGTTGCCGGCCCGCCGTCGCGCCGGCACGGGGATCCTCTCGCGACCCGACAGGTACCGGCCGGTCAGCGACTCGGGACAGGCCATGACGTCCTCGGGCCGCCCGGCGGCAACCACCCGCCCGCCGTGGCTCCCTGCCCCCGGTCCGAGGTCGATGACCCAGTCGGCCTCCCGGATCGTCTCCTCGTCATGCTCGACGACGATCACCGTGTTGCCGAGATCGCGCATCCCCTTGAGGGTGTCGAGGAGGCGCCGGTTGTCTCGCTGGTGGAGACCGATCGAGGGCTCGTCGAGGGCGTACAGCACGCCCATGAGCTTGGACCCGACCTGGGTCGCCAGGCGGATGCGCTGGCTCTCCCCCCCCGACAGGGTGCTCGCCATGCGGTCCAGGGTCAGGTAGTCCAGGCCGACGGCGACCAGGAAGACCAGCCGGTCCCTCACCTCGCGCAGGACCTTGCGGGCGATCTCCCGTGCCCGAGCGTCGAGCTCGAGCCCGTCGAACCACGCCACCGCCTGGTGGACCGGAAGGGCTGACACCTCGGCGATGCTCCGCCCGGCGACCTTGACCGCGAGCGCTTCCGGGCGCAGGCGCATGCCCCGGCAGGCGGGACAGGGTGCGAACGACATGTGCCGCTCGAGCTCCCGCCGGGTCTCCTCAGACGCGCTTTCGCGGTAGCGCCGGTCCACCCGCGTGGCCAGGCCCTCGAACCGGTCACGGTACCGGTAGGCCCCCTTGCGTCCCTCCCACACGAACTCCAGCTCGTCGTCGGAGCCGTAGATGATGAAGCGTCGCACGGCCTCGGGCAGGCGGCGCCACGGCGTGTGGAGGTCGAAGCCGAGGATGGACGCGGCCTGCTCCAGCTCGCGACGGAGCCACGAGTGCGACCCGGGGCCGAGCACCGCCAGGCACCCCGCGGCGAGGGACCGCTCGGGGTCCAGCACCAGCTTGTCGGGGTCGACCGTGCGCTGGAAGCCGAGCCCGGAGCAGGTGCGACACGCCCCCTGGGGGGAGTTGAACGAGAACAGCCGGGACGAGATCTCGGCGAAAGAGAACCCGCAGCCCGGGCAGGAGTGGCGCGACGAGAGCAGCATCTCCTCGCCGCCGTGGACCACCACCCGGGCCAGGCCCTCCCCGACCCGGAGGGCCGTCTCCAACGAGTCGGCGAGACGGGAAGCCACCCCGGCGCGCGCCGAGAGCCGGTCGACCACCACCTCCACTGTGTGCTTCCGGTTCTTGTCGAGATCCGGGGGATCGGTGGCGTCCACCATCGCGCCGTCCACCCGGGCGCGGACGAAACCTTCCCGCACCATCTGCTCCAGAAGCTTGCGGTGCTCCCCCTTGCGCGCGCTCACCACCGGCGCCAGCACCTCGAACCGGGTCCCGTCCGGGAGCGCCAGCACGCGGTCCACCATCTGCTGCACGGTCTGGGGCTCGATGGGAATCGAGCACTCCGGGCAGGTCGGGGTTCCCACCGAGGCCCACAGGAGCCGCAGGTAGTCGTGGACCTCGGTCACCGTCCCGACGGTCGAGCGCGGGTTGCGGGAGGTGGTCTTCTGCTCGATGGAGATGGCCGGCGACAGGCCCTCGATGGTGTCGACGTCCGGCTTCTCCATCTGGTCGAGGAACTGCCGCGCGTACGCCGAGAGGGACTCCACGTAGCGCCGCTGCCCCTCGGCGAAGAGGGTGTCGAAGGCGAGGGATGACTTGCCGGAGCCGGAGACGCCGGTGATCACCACCAGCCGGTTGCGGGGTATGGCCACGTCGATGTTCTGGAGGTTGTGCTCCCGCGCGCCCCGGATGACGATGTTGTCCTGCATGCTCGGCCCCGACCGGCGTCACTAACCCGGCGGCCCGGGTGGGCTATTCCCCCGCTCGACCACGGCGCTCCTTGATTGCCTGCTCCATCTCGCGGTCGAGAATCCGTCGGCGCAGGGTTTCCCGTCGGTCGTGCATCTGTTTGCCGCGGACCAGCGCGATTTCGACCTTGATCCAGTTCCCGTCGAGGATCATCGCCAGCGGGACCACCGTCAACCCCTTCTCGCGGACCTTCCCCTGAAGGCGCAGGATCTCCCGCTTGTGCAGCAGGAGGCGGCGGCGGCGGAGCGGGTCGGACTCGACGTAGCCGGCGTTCGCATAGCGGCTGATGTGGCACCCCACGAGGAAGGCCTCGCCGCCGATGACCTCGACGTAAGCCTCCTTGAGGTTCACTCGCCCCTCGCGAATCGACTTGACCTCGGTGCCCTCGAGCTCGATTCCCGCCTCCTCCCGCTCGAGGATGTGGTACTCGTGACGCGCCTGCCGGTTGGTCGCCAGCACCCGCCGGGTCCGGCTCACACCAACCTCGCCAGACACTCAACCAGATCGCGGTCGAACTGCTGGCCGCCCGCCGTCCTCAGAATCTCGAGCGCCCGCGTTGCCCCGACCGGGCGCCGGTAGCTGGTGGCGGCGGTGAGGACGTCCCAGACCTCGACCACGTGCACCAGCCGGGACAGCAGGGGAATCTCGTCGCCGGCGAGGTGGTCGGGGTAGCCGCGACCGTCCCACCGTTCGTGGTGGTGCCGAACCACCGCCGCCAGGTCCTCCAGTCCGCAGTCCCGCAGCAGCTGCTCGCCCACCGCGCTGTGCTGCTGGTACAGACGGCGCTCCTCCGCGCCGGGGGCGGGGTGTCGGTAGATCCGCCCGTAGTCGAGGTCACGCATCCCGACGTCGTGCAGGAGCCCGGCCAGCGCGGCGTCCTCGGCCAGCGACTCGTCCATGGCCAGCTCCTGAGCCAGGCGCGCCGCGAGGCGCGAGACCGCGAGGGCGTGGGCCGCGAGCTCGACGTACTCGTCCGGCCTGGGCTGCAGCACCCGCCGAGCCAACCGGCGGCGGGCGAAACGCAGCCGCGCCCCGTCGCGCACCGCCTCCGCCGCGGCGTGGAGTCCCTCCACGACCTCCTGGGCCGCGGTCGAGCCCACGGGCCCGACCGCCGATCCCACCAGGACCCACCCCGGCGCCCCCAACAGCACGCCCGACGCGATCAGCCGGGTCGCCGCCGGCCGCGCCCGACCGGGGATGGACCGCTGCTCCACCTCCCACGCGTCCGGTGCCTGCAGGTCTCTGCGCTCCTGACGAACGACCTCCCGCTGGTGAGCGATGATCGTCTCGGCGTCGAGCGCCCCGCCTCCGGCGAGGTTCAACACCAACGCTCCCGCGCTCTCCTCCTCCATCACCGACAGCGCCACCGCCACGATCCCCGGGCGATGGACCAACCCCTCGGCCGTGGCGACCAGGTCCGTCAGCCCGCGCCGGTCGAGCACGGGCGGCATCGCCGGCCCGGCGGCGCCCGGCGTCAGCCGTTCGGCTTCTTTCGAAACCGGGCGCGGCTCGGGCGGTTCCAGGTCCGGGTACAGCCCGGCTTGACGGATGAGGTCGAGCAACGAGGCCGCGATGGCCGCCGCCCGCTGTACGTCGCCCGGCTCGAATGGCCGTTTCCGCCCCTTGTCCCTCGCGTCCACGAAACCGAGCAGCCGAGATCCGCCCCACAGCGGCACCAGCAACAGGCGCGCGGTCCCGGCCCCCTCGAGGTAGGGGGCGAGGTCGGGCGCCTCGTTGGGGTGGTTGACGGCGTGCGGGCGCGACCGCAGGTCCCGTGCCCGCATCACGAGCGGGTCCCGCGCGTGGAGCTCGGCGGCGAGCAGGTCGCGGCGGCCGAACCCGTACTGCGCCATCAGCACGTAGCTCCCGTCCGGCGCGAGGAGGTAGAACGCCGCCTTGGTGCTCTGGACCTCCTCGAGAAACCGGTAGAGGATCTCCTTGAACGACCGCTCCAGCTCCGGGCTCCAGCCCGGTACACCGACCCCCACCGCAGGATCTCCCTCCGTCGACCGCACCTCGCCCCGGTCGTCCCCCGGGTCCATGAAGTGTGCGGGCTCGGGCGACAGCAGGTCACCCGCACCCACTCTACCACCGCGCGACCGTCGCGCAATCACCGCGGCCTCACCGTCGCGGGAAGAGCGGCTACAATGTCGGTGGAATGCCTGTCGCCGCATGGTGTCTGGTCCTCGCGGCGGGCTTGGCCGCCCCGGCCGAGCCGCTCATGGTCAGCGTCGCCCGGGAACGGGATGCGTTGGAGGTCCGGGTCGAGCTCCTCGCGCCCCTCCCCGACGCCCTCCAGGCCGCGCTGCCCTCCGGCGCCCAGGTGCGGCTGGTCTACCCCCTGCGCCTGCGCGTCCGTCGCTCCTTCGTCTGGGACCGTCGCCTGTGGAAGGGGGAGGTCATCTCCTCGGTGGCTTTCGACCCCGTGGTTGGACGCTACCGGTGCGAGCTGGTGCTCGACCGCGTCATCGTCGCGACGCGCGAGACCGCGTCCCCCACCGAAGCGCTGGCCTGGCTGCGGTCGCCGCCCCCGGTCCGCCTCGACCTGCCGGCGGAACGTCGCTCGGCTGACCTGCTGGTGAGGGTCCGGGCGGTGTTCGCGTCGGCCACCCGGTGGCTCCTGTTTCCGTCCGTCGAGGGCACCGACTGGGTCGAGGTGCGCCTGGAGGACGGGCCTTGAGCGACTGGATCCGCGCCTGGCACCGCTACCGGCGACAGAATCGCTTCCTGCTCGGCGCCTTCGTGGTGTTGCTGGTGCTCTCTCTGCTCGCCGTCTACCTCCTCGAACGAACCCAGCACGCCTCCCCCCGAGAGCTGACCAACCGCCTGTTGCTGTTCCTGCTCTGGTATCTGGACATCTCGCTCATCCTGGTCCTCTGCTTCATCCTCGCGCGCAATCTCGTCCGCCTCGCGATGGAGCGCCGCAGCGGAGTGCTGGGCTCGAGGTTCCGGACCCGGCTGGTGCTGAGCTACGTCGGTCTGACTCTGCTCCCGGTCCTGTTCGTCTTCCTCCTCGCCACCAACTTCCTCCAGCAGTCGATCGAGCGCTGGTTCTCGACTCCGGTGGAGGAGGTCCTCCGCGGCGGTGCCGAAATGACCGTGGAGCTGCGGCGGTTGGTCGAGGAACGGCTGCTGCGCCAAGGCAAGGTCGCCGCGGAACAGGTCGCCGGACGCGATGACCCGGGCGACCTGGGTCGTCTCCAGGGGCTGCTGGGCGTGGACTTCCTCGCCGTCTACCGCGGCACCGAGCTGGTCGAGGCGGTCGCGGACCCACGGCGGATCTCGGGCTCGGTTCCGCCCCTTCGCTGGCACGAGCTGGAGCCTTCCGGCGTGCGTGCCGAACGGTGGCGCGGCGGGCTCCTCATCCGCGCGTGGGCCCCGGCCGGTCCCCGGCGGGTCGTGGTCGGCGACATGCTGCCGCGGGAGGTTCTCGTCCACCTGGAGCGTGCCACGGCGGCTGACGCCACCTTCCAGGAGATGAAGCTCGAGCGCCGGAGCATCACCTCGACAACGGTCCTGGTGTTCCTCGCGGTGACCCTCCTGCTCCTGTTCGCCGCGGTCTGGCTCGGGCTGTACCTGTCCCGCCGTTTCACCGAACCGCTGCTGGCGGTGGCCGCGGCGACCCAGCGGGTTGCAGAGGGGGACCGCCTCGAGGAGGTCGACATTCCCGCCTCCGACGAGGTGGCGGTCCTCGTGCACTCGTTCAACGCGATGGTCCGCAGGGTCCGTTTCACGGAAGCGGAGATCCGTGCGTCGAACCAGGAGCTGACGACGCTCCTGGCGACGGTTCCCACCGGGGTGCTGACCGTGGCCAGCGACGGGAGCCGCTTCCGCGCCAACCCGGCCGCGGCCAGGATTCTGGGCGAGGGCGGGTGGCAGGGTGAGTGGCGGGACATGGAGGCTCTGCGGCGCCCCGGCCTGGAGCCGCTGTGGGCAGTTCTCAAGCGACCGGAGGAGCTCGACCGCAGACAGCAGCTCGAGCTCACGGTCCGCGACGTCCTGTGCCAGGTGGAGGTTTCCGCCTCGCGCCTTCCCGACGGGGGCCACGTGGTGGCGTTGGACGACCTCACCGCCCTCGTCCGTGCCCAGCGGCAGGCCGCGTGGAGCGAGGTCGCGCGACGGATTGCCCACGAGATCAAGAACCCGCTCACCCCGATCCGGCTCGCCGCGGAACGGATCCTGCGGCGCGCCGGCAAGCTGGAGGGGGAGGTCGGCGACGTCGTCACCAGCGGCTGTCAGGCCATAACGGCTCACGTCGCGGGCCTCAAGGACCTGGTCGACGCGTTTCACCAGTACGCCCGGATGCCCGCCGTGCAACCGCAGCCGTGGCCCCTGAACCGACTCCTCCGGGACGTCGCTTCGCTCTATCAGGACCTCCGCGACGGGCTCGACATCCGCGTCGAGGTCCCGGCTCAGGAGCTCACCGTCCTGGTGGACCCCGTCCTGCTCCGCCAGGCGCTGGTCAACCTGATCGACAACGCGGTCGAAGCCACACCGAGCCCCGGGTGGATCGTGCTTGCCGGGCGGGTGGAGGACGCCGACCTGGTGGTGGAGGTCAAGGACTCCGGGATCGGGCTCCCCACGGACGAGCTCGAGCTCCTCGTCCAGCCGTTCTACTCCACCAAGGGTCGCGGCTCGGGAATGGGTCTCGCCCTGGTCCACCGGATCGTCACCGAGCACGGCGGGACCCTGTCCCTGCGTCGGCTTTCGCCCCAAGGGACGGCCGCCCGGCTGGTGTTTCGCCGCGCGCTCCAGTCGTCCTCGCCGCCGCCGACCCCGACCCTGCCCTGATTTCGACCGTGCGGTGGCCCTCGTGCGCCGCCTCCGGCCGTCGTCGAACTTCGCCGACCCTGCGGTTGACGGCTCGACCGTGCTAATCTAGGCAGCTGCCATGAAACGATGGCGTCAGCTGTTGCCGAACCTCCGCCAGTTGGTCGGGGAGGACGAGTTCGCCACCTGGATCGCTCCGCTCCACGTGGTGGGCTCGGAGGACGATGAGATCACGCTCGGCTCACCCAACACGATCGTCACCGAGTGGGTGAGGGATCACCTCCTGCGTGACATCGAGACCATCGCCAAAGGTCGCTTCGGTTCCGGCTTCCGGGTGTTCCTGGTGGACGGTGCGCCGGCAGCGCCGGCTTCGACGGCATCGGCGGAACATCTCGTCCTGGGCACCCCCCCCTTGAACCCGGCGTTCACCTTCGACCGGTTCGTGATCGGACCGTCGAACCAGTTTGCCTGCGCTGCGGCGGAGGCGGTCGCGGACCGTCCGGGCGAGACGTACAACCCACTCTACCTCTACGGTGGGGCGGGCCTCGGCAAGACCCATCTGCTGCACGCCATCGCGCACCGCGTCAGCGCCAGCACACCGAACTTGAGGGTCCTCTACCTGACCACGGAACAGTTCGTCAACGAGCTGATCAACTGCATCCGTCGCAAGCGGATGGAGCTCTTCCGCCAGACCTTCCGCAGCGTCCACCTGCTGCTTCTTGACGACATCCAGTTCATCGGCGGCAAGGAACGCACCCAGGAGGAGTTCTTTCACACGTTCAACACCCTGCACTCCATTGGCCGCCAGGTGGTGTTCACCTCCGATGCCCGACCGTCCGAGATTCCAGGTCTCGAGGAACGGCTTCGATCCCGATTCCTCCAGGGGTTGATCGCGGACATCCAGCCCCCGGATCTCGAGACTCGGTGCGCGATCTTGCGGGAGAAGGCGCGCGCAGTGGGTTGGGACCTCCCCGAGGACGTGGTGTTGTTCATCTCCCGGCGGGCTCAGAAGAACGTCCGTGAGCTGGAGGGTTGCCTCAACCGGACCATCGCCTACACCCAGCTGACGTCGCACCCGTTCACGGTCGACATGGTCCGCACGGCGCTCGCCGAGTTCCTGCCCAACGAACGCTCCACCTCCCCGGCGGACATTATCCGCTTTGTCGCCCATCACTACGGCATCCGGGTCGTCGACCTCAAGGGGCGTTCCAACCGCCGGTCCATCGCCCTGCCGCGCCAGGTTGCCATGTTCCTGATTCGGGAGGTCCTCGAGATGAGCTTTCCCGAGATCGGCAAGATCTTCGGCAAGCACCACTCGACGGCGATCTACGCGGTCGACACCATTCAGAGAATGCTCCAGTCCAACCCCGACTTCGCGGCCACCATCACTTCGTTTCGCGAGCACTTCGGCTAGGAGCCTGTAGTCCATAGCCGGCGGATGGATTTCGGAGCGCCGCGGGATGCACATTCTCGGCGGATTCGAGGAGCAGTACTCCGAGTACGGGCCGAGAAGACGACGAGAAGGGGCG
>Ga0068714_10003678_pt1 | contig 17867 bp, 9 predicted proteins | sample MTBNYHSulfiMetaG_FD_62988 | JGI IMG/M metagenome (GOLD analysis project Ga0068714, IMG submission 62988) | Enrichment culture microbial communities from rom New York Harbor, USA that are MTBE-degrading - MTBE-NYH (New York Harbor Sulfidogenic)... | ecosystem: Environmental > Aquatic > Marine >...
GAATGGTTTAACGGACGCCCGATTTTGCTGACGTAATATTGAAACATCGATGCACAGGATAGACCGGGTGGAAATCAAGAATCCGGTAAATCCTGCCCACCCCTGTTGAAAGTCTGCCAAACTTCAATGTCAGCTGTTTCAGGGAACTATTTGTCTGTCCCTTTATAGAATCAAAAGGGGAGGTGCCAGCGAAAATATTTATTTTCAGTCACTTGACAAAGGGGTTTTACGTCACTAATACCTTCCATTAATAGATTAAATAGCTAACATAGATTGCCTAGCAAAGCCCAACGGCCGCCAGTGATATTGAGTGTGATGGACAGAGGTTTGCACGCTTGAACTGAAACTCACTGTTTCGGCCCATTTTTTTGTGTGAACGCAGACGAGCAGAGAAAATTGAAGGAGTTTAAGGAGTAGATATGGAGCACCAGTCATCAATAATCAGGACAGGAGGTAGGAGGCGATGAAGCGCAGTCATGCATCGAGCGTCGACACCATTCTGGAGTCATATCAGGGAGCATCGCGAGACGCTCTCATTCCGGTTCTTCAGGAGGTGCAGGAACACGAGGGCTATCTATCCGAGGCGGTCATCATCAAGATCAGTCGGCAGTTGAATCTTCCGGCGAGCAAGATTTATGGTGTGGCCAGTTTTTACAATCAGTTCAGATTTCAGCCCAAGGGAAAGTTTCACATCACCGTATGCCGGGGGACGGCTTGCCATGTCAAAGGGTCGGCCAAAGTCCTGGACATGATCATGAAGACCCTCAAGATAGGTCCGGGTCAGACCACACGGGACAAGATGTTCAGTCTCGAGGTTGTGGCGTGCATGGGTGCTTGTGGGTTGTCCCCGGTCATCAATATTAACGGAGAGATTTACGCGAAGACAACGCCAATGAAAGCGGTAAGGATTCTCAATGAGCTTCGGGAAAAGGAGCTGGTCCATGTGTAAGGATGAGACACATCAGAGTGAGTTCGTTGGGGGGTGCTGGGAAGTCCCGGGTTATCCGTCCCGGGAATTGATACAATGCCTGAGAGTGGGTAAATTATCGAGTCGAGTGTCAACGGCGGCGCTCGAGGAAACAATCAGCTTACTCAGGCGGGAGAAGCTGGCGAAGCCGGCGGTGTTTGTCGGCACAGGCACGTGTGGTCTGGGTGCGGGAGCTGAGAAGACCCTTGCTGCCATCCGCGATTATCTCCGAGACAATGGTATTGATGCTGATGTAGTCGAAGTTGGTTGTATCGGGTTGTGTTCGGAGGAGCCGATCATGGACGTCCAGTTGCCCGGTCGGACCAGGCTGAGTTTTGGAAATGTTACGGCTGAGCGGGTCCAGACCATTCTCGATGATCTTTTTGCGGGACGGGTTTCTGAGGGGCAGATTCTCGGTCAGTTTCGGGCTTCCGTTGCAGACCACAAAATCTGGGAAGGCGTGCCCTACCTTGACCAGCACCCGTTTCTCATACCACAAAAGAGGTGGGTGCTTGCCAGTTCGGGGATCATTGATCCGACCAACATCGATGAATATATTGCCCGCGGTGGTTATACATCTCTGGCCCGTGTTCTGGCCACAATGACCCCAATGGAAGTGTGCGAAACTGTCGAAAAGAGTGGTCTGCGTGGTCGTGGCGGCGGTGGTTTTCCGACGGGCGTCAAGTGGAAATTCGCCCACAAGGCAGAGTCTGAAACGAAGTATTTGATTTGCAATGCAGACGAGGGTGACCCGGGTGCGTTCATGGACCGTGCTGTTGGCGAGAGTGACCCGCACCGATTACTCGAGGGCATGGTTATTGCCGCATACGCCATCGGTGCGAGCAAAGCTTATGTTTACATCCGGGCCGAATATCCGCTCGCGGTCAAACGGCTCAAATTAGCTATTGCTCAGGCCCTCGAGTATGGTTTCATCGGCAAAAATATTCTGGGCAGTGGTTTTGATCTTGAGATCGTCATCAAGATGGGTGCTGGCGCATTTGTCTGCGGAGAAGAAACAGCGTTGATCCACAGTATCGAAGGCAAACGCGGCATGCCACGCCCACGTCCTCCGTATCCAGCGGTCCAGGGCCTGTTCCAGAAACCGACAGTCATCAATAATGTCGAGACCCTGGCGAACATTTCGACAGTGATTAATCTGGGCTGGGAGACATTCGCCGGGCTCGGGACGGCAAAGAGCAAAGGGACCAAGGTTTTCGCCCTATCGGGAATGGTCCGTCGCACCGGCCTGGTCGAAGTGCCTATGGGCACCACGCTGCGTGAGGTTGTGTTCAGTGCCGGCGGTGGTATTCCCGGGGGCAAACGTTGTAAAGCGGTCCAGATCGGTGGTCCTTCGGGTGGCTGCATTCCCGAGGCACATCTCGATATCCAGACCGACTATGAAGCACTCAAGAATTTTGGGGCGATCATGGGGTCGGGCGGATTGGTCGTCATGGACGAGAACACCTGCATGGTCGATCTGGCCAAATTCTTCATGGAGTTCATCCAGGCGGAGAGTTGTGGCAAGTGTATTCCGTGCCGCGAAGGAACACGCCGGATGCTCGAAATTCTCGAAGCCATAACCCGGAGCAGGAAGCGTGAGGAAGACATCGATGCACTGCTTCGTTTCCAGGGGGTCCTGGTGTTGAAGGAGCTTGGTGAAATGATCAAAGACGCAAGCCTGTGTGGTTTGGGTCAGACTGCCCCCAACCCGGTCCTCAGCACGCTGCACTGGTTCCGCGATGAATATGAAGCGCATATCTTTGAGCGACGGTGCCCGGCTGGTGCCTGCAAAGAACTGGTTGGGGCACCGTGCCAGACCGGTTGCCCTGTTGGCACTGAAGTGTGGCGTTATGTGGCCCACATTTCCCGTGGTGAGTATCAGGATGCCTATCGTGTGATCCGTCAGGCCAATCCATTCCCCTCGGTCTGCGCCCGGGTGTGCAATCATCCCTGCGAGAAGGTTTGCCGTTGTGGGACTACGGGAGGTGAGCCGATCGCGATCAGATCACTCAAGCGTTTCGTGGTCGATCAGATCGACCCGGCGTCGTATGTGCCCCCGCTGGCCAAAACGAAAAAAACAAAGAAAGTCGCGGTTGTTGGTGCGGGCCCGAGTGGCTTGACTGCGGCAAACGCGCTGTCTTTGCAGGGGTATCAGGTGACATTGTTCGAGAAGGAAGACCGGCCGGGTGGAATGCTGGTCCAGGCTATCCCGTCATTTCGGTTGCCCCGCGATATCGTTGCTAAAGAAATCCAGTTGTTACTCAACGAAAATATTGAGCTCAAGTTGAACATGGCCCTGGGAAGGGATTTTACAGTCGAAAGTCTCCTCGGGTCAGGATATGGTGCGGTCTATCTCGCGCTCGGGGCGCACAAGAGTCGCAGACTCGCTCTTGAAGGCGAAGACGCTTCGGGAGTCCATCATGGCATCGACTTCCTCAAGGCAGCAAACCTCGAGGGCATCTCGCTTGCCGGTCGCCATGTCGGTGTCGTAGGGGGCGGTAATTCTGCTCTGGATGCGGCCAGGGTCGCCTTGAGGCAGAAGGGGGTCCGTGATGTGACCATTTTTTATCGTCGGACACGGGAAGAGATGCCCGCGTATGAAGAAGAGATCGAGGCAGCACTCGAAGAGGGTATCACCATCGAGTTTTTAGTGACCCCGATTTCTCTCCAGACCAAAGCAGGCACGATAAAGGGTATGACCCTGTGCCGCAACCGGCTTGGTGATCGCGATGCCAGTGGTCGCCGCTCACCGGTGCCCATTTCTGGCAGCGAATTCACGGTCAAGCTCGACACGCTTCTCATTGCCATCAGTGAAGAACCGGATATCCCGGGTGTTGGCGAGGTCATGGTCAAGAAGGGGACAATACAGGTGAACAACGAGTCCTTATCAACCGAAAAGCCCGGTGTTTTCGCGGGCGGTGACGTTGTAACCGGCCCCAACACCGTGATAGACTCGATCGCAGCGGGCAAGACTGCTGCTATCATGATCGACCGTTACCTGAGTGGTCGGCAGATGAAAATAATACCAAGAGTTAAATTGCCAGGCGTCTATATCGAGCCGCTCGAGACCGCTGAGGAGGAGGACGGGAATATGACTCGTCCCCATTCACCGATGCTTCCGGCCGACAAACGCCGCAAGGGTTTCGCCGAGGTTGAGTTGTGTCTGGCATTACAGGATGCGGTTGGAGAGGCGAAACGGTGTTTGAGGTGTGATCTTGAATTTACGAAACCTGAATGATAACTGATGATCATGGCAAGAGGTGCCGTTATGAATACGAAGACTACACTGAATACCCAAGAGGCCTCGCAGACGCTGACCAGTGAAAAGATGGTGAACATCACGGTCAATCAGCGACCGGTCGAGGCTGTCCAGGGCGAGACCATTCTTTCAGCCCTGAAACGAGCAAACATCAGCGTCCCGACCCTCTGTTTCATGGAGGGGCTCCTCCCGTCAGGTGCTTGTCGCCTGTGCGTGGTCGAAATCGAGGGAGCGCCGAACCTGGTGCCATCGTGTTCCTACCCGGTGGCCAATGGCATGAAGATCAAAACCAACAGTCCCCGGGTGCTCAAAGCCCGCAAGGGAATAATCGAACTCCTCGTCAGTAATCATCCTGACGACTGTCTCTACTGTTCGCGAAGTGGCCGCTGCGATCTTCAGAAGTATGCCGAGGAGTTCGGGGTGCGAAAAAGGATGTATCGCAAGCGAAAAACCGTAAAACAACTGGATATTTCGAGCCCGGCCGTGATACGCGACCCGGACAAGTGCATCCTGTGCGGACGCTGTGTCCGGATGTGCGAAGAAATCCAGGGAGTGAGTGCGATCGACTTTATCCACCGGGGCAGCCGCGCTTTGGTTGGAACGGCATATAATCGGGGTCTCAACCTTTCGAGTTGCGTTAACTGCGGCCAATGTATTCTGGTCTGTCCGACCGGTGCTCTGACCGAACATTCATATATCGATCAGGTCATGGCTGCACTCAATGATCCGACCAAAACGGTGGTGGTCCAACACGCACCGGCTGTGTCGGTGACCATAGCCGAAGAACTGGGCATGAAACCGGGAAGTGATATTGATGGCCAGATGGTAGCTGCCCTCCGGCGGATTGGCTTTAAAAATGTTTTCGACACGTCCTTCGCGGCAGACCTCACGATTATGGAGGAAGGGAGTGAACTGGTGCAGCGGGTACAAACCGGCGGCGTGCTCCCGATGCTGACGAGCTGTTCACCCGGTTGGATCAAGTTCATCGAGCAGTTCTACCCTGATCTCATACCCAATGTCTCCACATGTAAGAGTCCCCAGCAGATGATGGGAGCATTGATCAAGAGTTTCTGGGCTGACCGCGAGAATCTCGCACCCAAGGATATAGTCAGTGTCTCCATTATGCCCTGCACAGCCAAGAAGTTCGAGGCTGGTCGTCCTGAGATGGGGCGGAACTACGTGCCTGACGTCGATTATGTGCTTACCACCCGCGAGTTCGGGCGGATGATACGCATGCTTGGCATTGATGTGACCATGCTCGAACCGGAAAGGGCCGATACTCCTTTCGGTGAAAGGACCACGGCGGGTAAACTTTTCGGGGCCTCGGGCGGAGTGATGGAGGCTGCTGTCAGAACGGCCCACTATCTGATCACGGGCACAGAGTTAAAGGAACTCAAGATTGAACCACTCCGCGGGGCAACGGGTAGCAAGGAACTCAGGGCCACCATTGGCAGTCTCGAAGTCGGGGCAGCTGTTGTCAGCGGACTCGGCAATGCCCGTCAGCTGCTGGACCAGGTCCGGGCAGGACGCAAGGACCTGCATTTCATAGAGATCATGACCTGCCCGGGTGGGTGCGTTGGTGGCGGCGGTCAACCCATCGGGACTGACCTCAAGGCAGTTGTCGCCCGGATGAAAGTTCTGTATCAGATAGACAAGGATGAAGAGGTGCGAGTCAGTCACAAGAACAGACAAGTCCTCAGGATCTACGATGAGTTTCTGGGTAAACCACTCAGCAAGAAGAGCCATGAACTCCTCCACACCCATTATCACAAGAGGGACGTTCTGCTTTAGGATAAGCCATGAAACACAAGACTTCAGAACCTCTGGTATCAACCATCATGGAGCGGTGCCGCCTGTGCTATACCTGTGTTCGCGAGTGCCCGGCCAAAGCGATCCGCATCGAGCGGGGGCAGGCCGAGGTCCTCGAGAGCCGATGCATCGGGTGTGGCAACTGCGTCAAAGTTTGCAGCCAGAAGGCCAAGAAAGTCCGCAGTTCGATCGCCGAGGTCGAGACACTTCTCGCCCTCGGGGACCGAGTCCCACGTGTGGCCATGATCGCCCCAAGCTTTCCGGCTGAATTCAGCGGGTTCGGAGTCGGTGTTCTTGCGGGTATGGTCCGTAAGCTCGGGTTCACCTATGTGCTCGAGGTATCAGCGGGTGCGGATGCTGTTGCGGCGGCCTTGCGGCGATTAATCTCGGCTGACACTGAGCGGAGTTATATCGAAACAAGCTGCCCTGCGATTGTGGCCTATGTTCAGAAATATCATCCCGATCTGGTCCCGAGTCTGTCTCCCATCGTCTCACCCATGATTGCGACAGCCCGGATCGCCCGGAAAATGTATGGCCCGGACCTCAAAGTCGTGTTCATCGGACCGTGCATTGCCAAAAAGAACGAAGCCGCTGAAGATGGAAGCGGTGTGGATGCCGTTTTAACCTTTAGTGAACTGCATGAACTCTTCCGCTTGCGGGGAATATCTCCGGACAATGTTCAACCCTCGGATTTTGATCCACCGCGACCTGGGCTTGGTATGCTTTTCCCCATGAAGCGGGGCGTGATTCAGGCTGCCCGCATGAACGAGGATTTACTCGCCAATGAGGTCCTTACTGCGGACGGTCGATCGAGCTTCATCGAAGCTATTCGTGATTTCAGTCTCATGGCCCGCGAAATCAGGCTGCTTGAAATTCTCTGTTGCAATGGGTGTGTCATGGGGCCAGGCATGACCACGAAAGAGCCGCTCTACCGCCGCATGTCCACTATCACCCGCTACGCCCAGCAGCGCCTCATTCAACAATCGAGCGAGAGCACTACTGAAACAGCCGTTTGTGAGCTCTCCGACAGCGAACTCAGACGAAGTTACAGCAGCAATGATCAGCGGATCGATCTGCCCAGTGAGGAACAGATCAGGGAGGTCCTCGTGACCATGGGCAAGAAAACTGTCGAGGACGAACTCAATTGCGGCAGTTGTGGATACGACACCTGTCGGGAGCACGCGATTGCGATCTGCAAAGGCCTGGCTGAGAGTGAGATGTGCCTGCCTTATTCTATCGAACGCCTTCGGACCAGCCTCGAGGAGGTCGAGGAGTCCCATCGTCAGCTCGAGAGCACTCAGGAAGCCCTGATGAGAGCTGAACGGCTGGCGAGCATGGGCCAGCTTTCAGCGGGTATCGCCCATGAGGTCAATAACCCTCTCGGTGTCGTCCTGATCTATGCCCACATGTTACTCGAAGAGACTGATCCGAATTCGGAGCATTATAAAGACCTCAAGATCATTGTCGAGGAAACCGATCGCTGCAAGTCGATTGTCGCTGGTCTCCTGGACTTCGCCCGGCAAAACAAGAGTAATTACAGCAGAACAGACTTGCCTGCGATCATTGACCATTATTTCGAGATCTTTCAAAAGCCGGCGGGCATCGAACTCACGATCAACCATCGGACACCCGGTCTCGATGCTGAGCTTGATCCCGATCAGATAACCCAAGTTCTGACCAACCTTATCTCGAATGCGATCAAGGCGATGAACGATTGTGGTGGGTTGACTGTCGAGACCCACGGTGACTCGGAATGGGCTTGTATCAAAGTCTCGGACACGGGCGTCGGTATTCCCAAAAAAAATCTGAGCAAGATCTACGAACCGTTCTTCACCACACGGCCGAACGGTGAAGGGACTGGTCTCGGTCTCCCCGTGATCTACGGTATCATCAAGATGCACCGTGGCAAAATAGATGTGGAGTCAAATGCCGACCCCACCGCCGGCCCCACGGGATCGACCTTTTATGTGAGACTGCCTCGCACACGGCAGGATGAACCAAAACAAGAGGAGAAGTTATGAGCAACAAAAAGAAAATTCTGGTCGTTGACGACGACATCGATTTACTGGAACAGGTAGCCCTGATTCTTTCGAACGAGGGCTATGACGTGATTACAGCCAATGGGCATAACGAGGCCGAAGAAACCCTCCTGACCGTGAAACCGGACCTCGCGGTTTTCGATCTGATGATGGAGCAAATGGACTCGGGCTTCGTCTTGTGTCATCAGCTGAAACGGATGTTTCCAGGCACACCGGTCATCCTGCTGACCGCTGTCACCGCCACCACGGGCATAGATTTCACCGCTAACACGAACGAGGAAAAATCCTGGATCAAAGCCGATGCGTTTATCGACAAACCAGCCCGGGCCGAGCAGCTCAAAAGCGAGGTGAAAAGGCTGCTCAAGGAGTAAAACCGTGAAAACCCTCAAGGTCCTTATCGTTGACGATGAACCCTTGATGCGCTCAGGCGTGATCCGGGTGCTCAAGAATTTCATTGTCCAACTGCACGAGCTGAATCATACCGCCGGGTTCGAGTTCATCGAAGCCGAGACTGGTGAGGACGGGATCCTCAAAGTCGAGTCTGAATCACCGGATATCATGCTGCTCGATATGAAGCTTCCGGGTATCCAGGGCCTCGAAGTGCTCGAGACAGTTTCGAGCAAAAAACGTGATTGTGTGGTGATTATGATCACCGCACATGCGTCGATCGGGATGGCCGTCAGCACGACCAAACTGGGTGCATTCGATTTTTTGGCCAAACCCTTCACCCCAAATGAGTTGAAGACCACGATCGAGAAAGCCGCGAACTACCTGATCGTTCAGCGTCATGTCCGCGAACTCGAGCGTGATAAACGACAATTGAGGTTCCAGTTGATATCAGTCGTGGCCCATGAGCTCAAAAGTCCGATTGCTGCTATCGAAACGTACCTCAAGATGATCGATGACGGCATGGTCAAGGATGAGCAACAACTCAAGCATGTGGTGGAACGTTCGATTATCAGAATCCAGGGTATGCGCAAGCTGATTTTCGACCTGCTCGATATGACCAGTATCGAGGCTGGGACCAAGAAACGGGAGCTTGTCGAACTGGATGTGATCGAGCTGGCACGATCGGCTATCGATGCCGTGGAAACCGAAGCCATGGTGAACGGGGTGAAAGTGGAGTTGGTGGATAACGGGCCCGTGCCCATGATCGCAGATCGCCGTGAGATCGAAATCATTCTCAACAATCTGGTCTCGAACGCAGTCAAATACAACCGCAAGGATGGCAAGGTCAGTGTCTGCCTCGAGCGAGAGAAAGACACCATTCGCATCACTGTCTCGGACACGGGCATTGGTATGACCCCGGATGAAATGGCGAAGCTCTTTGAGGACTTCGTGCGGATAAAAAACCAGAAGACCCTCCGCATCCTGGGATCGGGCCTGGGACTGTCCACGGTCAAGAAAATCAGCCACCAGTATCAGGGAAACGTTGAAGTGAAAAGCATTCCCGATCAGGGAAGCACGTTTACCGTGGTCCTGACTTCAGGGAAACCACGTGAGCAATGACTCTCGGGACTATTGTGGGAGAAAGAAATGAAAACTGATAAAAATTCAATTCCTGTTGATGAGCAGCGGATTTGGAAAACCATTGATTCCGGGTCTAAGGCAAACGCCCATCAGGTGACTGAAGTGTTGGCCAAAGCCCTTCTCCTCAAAGGACTTGAGCCTGATGAGGTCGCCCAGCTCATGAACGTGAGTGACCCGGAGCTTCTGGGAGAGCTGTTCAGCACAGCAAAACAGGTCAAGGAAGAGATTTACGGGAAGCGGCTGGTGCTCTTTGCCCCACTTTACATTTCGAATATGTGCGGCAACGAGTGTGTTTATTGTGCGTTCAGGGCCCGCAACACGAGCATAAAGCGTCGTTCCCTGTCCCAGGATGAAATTGCCCGCGAGACGCGGATACTTGTGGACCAGGGACACAAGCGGGTCCTGATCGTGGCCGGCGAATCCTACCCCCGTGAAGGGTTCAATTATGTGCTCAAGGCAATCGATACCGTGTATGCAACCCGCCATGACAAGGGTGAAATTCGACGTCTCAACGTCAATATTGCCCCCTTGGAAGTCGCCGAGTTTCGTGCCCTCAAGGAGCGCAAGATTGGCACCTATCAGATTTTCCAGGAAACATATCACCACGAGACCTACGCCAAAGTCCACCTTGGGGGTAAAAAGATGGACTATGACTGGCGGATCACCGCTCTGGACCGGGCCATGCTCGGCGGAATCGACGATGTGGGGATCGGTGTGCTGTTCGGCCTGTTCGACTGGCGGTTTGAAATCCTGGCCATGATCGAGCATATCCGTCATCTCGAGCAACACTTCGGCGTCGGACCGCACACGATCAGTGTGCCCAGGCTCGAACCCGCCATTGGTTCGGACCTGGCCAGCCATCCGCCGCGACCAGTGACCGATCTCGAATTCCGCAAAATCGTGGCCATCCTTCGCCTGGCCGTGCCCTACACCGGTATTATCATGTCTACCCGGGAATCCGCTCATATTCGGCGTGAGACATTTGCCCTGGGTGTGTCACAGATATCGGCCGGAAGTCGGACCAATCCGGGCGGTTACACGGACGATGTTGACGAGGACACGGGCAGTCAGTTCAGCCTCGGTGATCATCGGCCCCTTGATGAGGTCATCCGCGATGTGGCCAATCTGGGCTACATTCCTTCTTTCTGCACCGGGTGCTATCGGCTTGGACGGACCGGGAAAGACTTTATGGACTTGGCCAAACCAGGTGAAATAAAACACCACTGCGATCCCAACGCCTTTTCCACGTTTCTGGAGTACTTGCTCGATTTTGGTTCGCCGGAAACGAGAACTGACGGTGAAGCAGCGATCGGGAAAGCCCTGGCCGGGCTTGATGACGTTTCACGCAAACGATCACAAAAACTCATGGACAAAGTCAAACAAGGGCAGCGAGACGTATTTTGTTGAACCGCTGAGGTCGATTGCCTCGGCCCGCTTGATTAGGGAACGAATGCTATGGCGAAGCGAGTTTTCAAGGGACTTCGGCTCCATATCGGTATTTTCGGCCGCCGTAATGTGGGTAAATCGAGTCTGCTGAATGCCCTGACCACACAAAACGTTTCGATCGTCTCGGATATTGCCGGCACAACCACGGACCCGGTCGAAAAACCTATGGAGTTTCTGCCTCTTGGACCGGTGTTGTTTATCGATACGGCCGGCGTTGACGATGTGGGGGCGCTCGGCAGGAAACGTGTCGAGAAGACAATGAAGGTCATTGAACGGACTGACCTGGGCGTCATCGTGACCGAAGCGGGACGCTGGGATGATTTTGAGGAGGGCCTGCTGTCAACGCTTTCAGAACTGGGCACGCCTGTGGTCGTAGTGGTGAATAAGGTGGATATGAAGCCGGTGGACCTGGAGACAAGGACCCGACTCGATAGCCGGGGAATTTCTGTGGTCGAGACGATCGCTTCCGAAGGACGCGGAATTTCGGACGTTCGCCAGGCACTCCTCGAGCACGCACCGCCCGGTTTTCTCGACAATCCCGCGATCGCTCGCGATCTGGTCCCGCCGGGTGAACTTGCCGTGTTGGTCGTCCCCATCGATAAGGAAGCACCTCGGGGACGGCTCATTCTCCCTCAAGTGCAAACCATCCGCGACCTGCTCGATGGTGACGCAATCGTGCTCGTGGTCAAGGAAAACGAACTCAAGCCCGCACTTGAACGTCAGAAGGTCCCGGCGTCCATTGTTATCACCGATTCCCAGGCTTTTCTCAAGGTCGCTGCTGATACACCCCGGGACATCAGAATGACGAGTTTCTCAATCCTCTTTTCACGCTTCAAGGGAGACCTTGTGACCCAGGTCCAGGGCGCTCTGACCATCGACCGACTCCAGCCCGGGGACCGCGTGCTCATAGCTGAAGCCTGCACGCACCACCCGATCGAGGACGACATCGGGCGGGAAAAAATCCCCCGCTGGCTTTCACGCTATGTCGGCGGAGAACTCGATTTCAGCTGGGTCCAGGGTCATGACTTTACGGATGAGCTGTCAGCTTATAAACTGATTATCCATTGCGGGGCGTGCATGTTCAATCGCAAAGCCATGCTCTCACGCATTCTCAGCTGCCGGAACGCCGGTGTTCCCATTACGAACTACGGGCTTGTTATCGCTTATAGTCTGGGAATTTTCGAGAGAGCACTCGAACCATTCCCGGATGCGCTCGGACTCTACAGGAGTGCCAAAGACAATGGACATCACCAGGGCTGATATTCTCAACTGGCTTCGAGAAACGGACCCGCTCAAACTCGAAACCCTCTGGCAAGCTGCGGATGAAACACGCCGGGACCATGTCGGCCAGGCGGTCCATCTCCGTGGACTGCTCGAGATTTCCAACATCTGCGTCAGGTCCTGCGCCTATTGTGGCATCCGCTCCGCCCGAACGGGACTCGAACGCTACCGCATGACTGCGGCTGAAATCGTCGATACAGCCAGGCGGATTGCAAACCATAACCTTGGCACAGTTGTTCTCCAGGCCGGCGAAGACCCGGGTATAACCCGGCAATGGCTGAGCACGATCATCAAAAGAATCAAAACCGAAACCGGACTCGCAATAACACTCAGTCTGGGTGAACGCTCCGATACTGATCTTGCGGCATGGCGTCAGGCGGGCGCAGACCGTTATCTGCTCCGGTTCGAAACATCCGATCGGGCCCTCTATAACCGCATCCATCCGCCCCGGCCGGGACAGACCTACGACCGGTTCGATACTCTCAGATGGCTTGCCGGGCTCGGATACGAGGTCGGTACGGGAGTAATGGTGGGAATTCCCGGTCAGACCCTGGCGAGTCTGGCAGATGACATCGAAATTTTTCGGGAACTGGATGTGGACATGATCGGATTGGGTCCCTTTCTGCCCCATCCGGACACTCCTCTTGGTTCACTCCCGCCCATGGGACCCGAACAGGTGCCAAATGATGAGATGATGACCCTCAAAATGCTGGCCCTGACTCGGTTGGTCTGCCCGAATTGCAATATTCCCAGTACAACGGCCCTCTCGACGCTGTCCACCACGAGTCGCGAACAGGGACTCAAGGCTGGTGCGAACGTGATCATGCCGAACTTCACCCCGGAAAAATTCCGCCTGCTCTATGAAATCTACCCCTCCAAAGCAAGGGTTGACGTGAATAATGAACAGTTCCCCGAATTGATCAAAAATCGGATCACGGCCTTGGGACGAACAGTCGGTCAAGGCCCAGGCCGGAGACCAGACCAATCTCACTGAAACCGATATAGGGGACACACCAATAGTAACCTACTAATAGTTATCATGTTATTATGTTATGGGGACACACCAATAGTTATGACCTCTATCAATTGTCTTTACATGAATGATCAATTGATAATGAAAAACTTCTGAGAATTGCTCGATCACAGAAATCGGACCAGAGCGCCCCAACGTTTGTCTGACTTGAAACCAGCTTTGAGAAAAAAAGCGGGCAGAAAAAAATGGGTCACAACAACGCCGACATTCTGGCTGGCCATGCGTCCGCAGAAATCATTGATCATAGCCCGTCCGAGCCCACGCTGTTTGTTGGCAGAGTTGACAACCACAGCGTCGATGAAAACCATATTGTGATACATGATATGGTAACATAACCCTCCTACAACCCTGTCCTGGTCGTCCTTGACGACATAATGACGGTCTTGCTCGGAGATGACCTTAGGGTAATTTTCCTTGAAGAATAGACGGTAAATCTGACCAATCTCCGAGGGGTCCCTTGTTTCACTCAAGGTGAAAGAAGCCCCTGATGTGTCTCGAATCCGGGAATGCACCACGATCTGCTGGTTGCCCTGGTCGCCAATCTTCACAATATCAAATCCGGGAGCACCGGGAAGGCCGGGAAACACCATTCTGCTGAAGACCCGTCGGTCTGCCTCCTGGTTCAGGGTCGCTTGAAGGTCTGACAATTCTATGTGCTGGACAGCCGGGGTCGTATCCTTACCCATCATCCGTTCGAGCAGGCGATCGAAACTCGCGGACACACGTTCGTCGAGGCTGGCAAAGTAAGTGTGTCGATAAAAATAATAGCGGACGACTTCGGGATAACGGCCAAGCTCGAAGAGCTGATAAATTTCCAGAAGTTTCCGTTCCCGGGTCTCGGGTGTTGTCAAGCTGCGTGAAATCACCCATTCCTTGAACTTGTTGATGGCGTTGAGAACATGGAGTGGCACAATAAAATTGTGTCGGAAATAATCGAGATATGCCTCGAGTGAACCTAAAAGCGCGCTGATTTCAGGTCCATCGCTTTTGGGAGCGAGTAATTCTGTTTTCAGATCATGCAGGAATGCTTCAGCTTTCTCACGCCCAAGAGCCTCGTAACAGGCATCGTAAATCCAACTCACATCAAGTAAAGTGTCCGTCCAGGGATATCCGGACCTGGTGCGGCGATAGAAATTGTCGAACATGGGCTTGACCAGACTCGCCGGGCCCGAATAGGGACGATGGCCGCCCAGCGAGGAGATGATGGCCTCCTCACGAAAATCAACCTCTGAAACTATGATATTCGTAGGTGACACAAGACCCGGTATGATCCTGAAATTGCTATATTCCGTAGCCCTGAAAAAGGCAGTAAAAGCGTCGATGAATAATTTTCGCCACGTCTGCGGAGGTGGTGGCCCGGTTTCAGTCTCACGCCGACTGGCAAATTCCCTGATTTTTTCCCAAACGGTCGGGTCGCTGGAGTAACGCCAACTCACAGCACCGAGGTCCGGGCTCCAGGCACCAATGCGAGGCAGGACGCGACGGTCTTTGGGATGGTTGGCAAGTGACAATAACCAGAAGATGGTCTCCTGCCCATCGGTCGAGCGACAATCTATGCCATGAACGAGCCGCAGGTCGAAGTGTTGACCGGTCCGGGTATTGATCATGATCCGATAATGAAATTGACCCGTGGCTGCATTTATTCGCGTCACCCAGATGCCTCCCGGTCCAACCTGTGACGGATCGTATGTCTCTCCCTCGTAGGCCAGAAAAATCGATTGCTCGAGAAAAGACGAGGCGGTCAAAATCCGGTGAAGCTCGGAAATTTCCTTTGCACTCAAGCTTTCTTCATAAATAATACTCGGGTCACGGCTTGCGTCGGTCTGGGACTTGGGCTGATCTGGCACGTGATGCTCGAAATTCCGCTGCAGCTCATCCAACCACACCCGGGCTGCTTCTGCCAGAACAGGATCAGCTCGATGCAGGACCCAGGCTGCCAACTCTGCCCGGACATGGTCATGAAATGCAGGGTTTGACTGGGCAAAATCAACAAAGAGCCTGAATATTTTAACAAATTGCCGACGATGAATATCTGACGCAGGCCAGTCGAGTTGCTGTCGATACGCCATCATCCTTTGCCGCAGCGAGTCGAAGCGTCCATGTCCCAAACGGGAGGAGACGATCATGCTGATTGATTCCTCGTTTAAAAAAGGTAAACCGGAGTAAAGAAAAGTGGGGAGCGATTCACCATAACCGGGATTGGGTTCATCGAGCAAAAGAAGACGATAAGCCCAGCAGCGTATCCGCTCTTCAGAATGTCTGGCCAACGCCTCGAGGCGGCGCCGCAAAAGGGTCGAAATCCTGAGATTCTCTGATTCACCGAAAATCTGCTCAATCTCGGCCAGTGCCGTTGTGCCTTCTTCAGGAGTCGCGAAAAAGGTCAGATATACGAGCATGTTCAGCCGCTGAAGTTCAGGACCACCCGGCTGGCACATGGTCAATAATTCTGCCCTGGTATAGCTCGCTCGACCCTGAATGGGCAGCCCAACCCGGTCAGAGATGGTTATCAGCGGTACATCCCAGCCCTCCTTGCAAGGGCAAAAACGGACCAGGGCCGGGTTGCCCGCCCAAAGAAAAGGCTGACGCGCACATAAACCAAGATCGAGAATATCGCTGTTCAGATTGTATTCGAGATCACCAATTAGCCACACTCCGGCCCCATTTGTTCGTTGAATGGTGAGACGAAGATCACGATTGATGTTGATTAAACCTTCGGCGTCGAGGACCAATTCGTCCTCGAGGATCCCCAAATCCCGATAAAACCAATGAGGGACCTGAACATGGATATTTCCCCTGATAAGATCGACATGGCTCGAACGATAGAGTTCTTCGATCGAATCCCGGAAATGGGCTTCGATCGTTTTTCTGTTAAACGAGCCTTTGGGGGTCAGTTCTCCCCTCGTCAGATCGAAATCACGCTCCAGAACAGCGAAATTAATCACCCTCTCATGGGGAGCCAGGTCCTGATTCGCCGCCGAAACAATTCGACGATAATAATTACGGGCATTCTCAACGCTCAAACCTTTGCTCAGGACCTCGTCGTTGTAATCGGGCACGATGAACAGAACATTGTATGGACGACCATCACCGATCAAAAATGCACGTTTGATCCCCGGCACTACTGCAAATTTACTCTCTACCTTTCGGGGGGCAATCGTTTGACCACGATTGTTTTTGTAAATATCCTTGATCCGGTCGACGATTTGAAAATAACCGTTCTGCACAATCCTGAAAACGTCACCGGTGCTCAACCAGAAGTCTTTACGCGGGTCTGAGGGATAGGGAATAATATCACCAGGCCCCTTGTCATCGAGATATCGAGCAATATAGTGTCCGCTCACCTGAAGTTCGCCATTGTCGGCCAAACGTGCGCGTGTGCCCGGCAATGGCAGACCATGGGTATTGTCCTCATATCTACCCGGCACAGTCATGGTGATACCGCCTGTGCCCTCGGTCATACCGAAACCGCTGCACAAACGCACCCCGATCCGCTCAAAAAAACGAAATACGCGTGGGTCCAGATATCCGGCTGCGGACAATCCCCAGCGGAGTCTCGTTCCTATGATCGACCGCACGGCATGGCTATGATCGGCATCCGAGGCCAATCCGTCAATCGTTTCCAGACACTTTTCATAGAGTTGGCTCCAGCGTATGGGAACGCTGATGAAGCCGGTGGGATTTATCCGGGGAAATTGGGCCAGCATGGTCTCTGCCGATGGATTCCCCGTGAAAACATAAGTGCCGCCCCAGTAAAGAGACCCCAGCATCTCGAAATACCGCCCAAAAGTGTGATAAAGCGGGAGATAACAAAGAAGGACCTCATTGTCACCTACGGCTGGAAGGGCAGCCGCACGCGCAAGACGCTTCACCACCAGTTGATAATTTGAAAATGAAACTCCTTTGGGGGCACCCGTGCTCCCCGAGGTGAACATGATTGTTGCTGTCTCATTGAGCTTGAACCGCTTTCTCCGGGTCAGGAGAGCTTCGATAGCACGAATGTTCACGCTTTTACACAAAGACCCGAGAAAAATATATCGGTCCGATTGGGTTTCATACCCTGGCTCAGTTATGATAATCTGAAAGGACTGCTTTGTCCGGGCCCTCACTTCTTCAAGAAGAGATGCTCGTTTCGCCGTGTCGGTTACAGCCAGATTGATTTCCAGACGGTCAAATATCTCATGTAATTCTTCCACCCTTAAATGGGGATCGAGTGGAGTGTCCAGTATGTCATACAGTAGACAAGCCAGGTCAGTGCATGCAGTTTCCAGATGGTTCTCGGCATAAAGAGCTACCCGTGGGGCATGGCCCGATCCAGATGTTAATGAATAAAGAGCCCCGGCAATCTCCCTTACATGATGGTCCGTCTCGGCATAAGTCCACTGGGCCGGAATCGGCGACGACATGTCCTGAAAAAGGACCCGTTGGGGATATTGTTTTACTCTGCCGGTAAACAGAACTTTGAGTGAATACCCGGAGTAACGAACAAAACGAAACGCTATCTCG
>Ga0068714_10003679_pt1 | contig 17865 bp, 7 predicted proteins | sample MTBNYHSulfiMetaG_FD_62988 | JGI IMG/M metagenome (GOLD analysis project Ga0068714, IMG submission 62988) | Enrichment culture microbial communities from rom New York Harbor, USA that are MTBE-degrading - MTBE-NYH (New York Harbor Sulfidogenic)... | ecosystem: Environmental > Aquatic > Marine >...
CGGCTCGGTTGATTTCACCCCAGCGGCAGCGGCAGGCGGCAGGGGCAGGGGCAGGGAGCAGTGGACAGTGACAGGGGCAGCGACAGGGGCAGCGACAGCGAGCAGTGGACAGCGACAGCGACAGCGGGCAGGGGTGGGGCTGACCGTGGCGGTCCGCATGGTCACCTGCGGGTCGTTCATGCCGCTTTGCAGGTAGCTGCCGGGGCGGGAGCGGTCGACGCCGTGCGCGCCCGGGCGGCCCTCCACCTCTTCGACGAGGTGCGTGCCATGACCTGGCGGCTGCTGCACCCGAGGAGTTGAGCGGTCTCTCCCCGGCCGCGGCCGGGGCGACGCCGCACCTGGCGCTGCCTGCTGACGCTGACAGCTGTCGCTGTTCCTGACGCTGCCCCTGACGCCGTCCCTGTCCCCTGCTGCTGCCCCGGTCACGCCTGCTGCTGCGATGCGGACCGCTCGTCCGACCTTCACCGCCAACGGCTGCCCTGTCTATCGCTCCAAGGCGGCCGCTGGCCGCAGCCAAAGGGAGCCCCGCACCGGCCGGGCCAGCGGCCGCCCAGCTGTTGAGCTGTTAGCAGTTGGCCGTGAGCTCCCCCTCCCTCCCGTACCTTCCCGGGTGGCAAAACGTCCTCCGACCTCCACAGACGTCGAGAGCTGCGCCGTCCGCGCTGACGACATCTTCGAATATTCGAAGCTGCTCGGGGGTAAGCGACTACGCCTTCGCCGGGACCCTGCGCGGCGAAGGAGGCCGCTGCGCGGCATGAGCTGTGGTGTCTCGCCTTCGATGGGACTTCATGGTTGCCGTAAAGGTCGTGAAGATGAGCGCTTAGGAAAGCAGGAAGCCAGGAAGGGGAAGCCAGACCAGGGGCCGATCTCACCTTCGCCCCTCGTGCACAGGCCGTGAGGCGACCAGTACCTTCGTAGGGGCGCGACATGTCGCGCCCGCAATCCTGCCGCACACTCCCAGCGTCGTGCGACCGAGCGTCTGGTGCTTTCGACCTGTGTCCGAAGAGGCTGCGGCTCCGCGGGCGCGACATGTCGCGCCCCTACGGGCATGCAGGCGTTGCCGCGCTGCGATGAGCCGCCGTGCGCAACAGGCTCAGGTCTCTCCCCTTTCCTGGCTTCCTGCTTTCCTGAGAGCAAATGGGTGCGGGCCACGTGCGTTGCGCCCGGGGCGGGGCTTCCCGACTGACAACTTCTTCTCGTTCGCGGCGCACCAAGTAGCCCTAAGAACCCACATCGCAACGGTCTCGACCCCTGTCCCCGCTGCCAGTCGCCGGGGATTCCAGGCTACACTGGGGCGAGCGATCGCCGCCGAGCTGACCGACACGGAATCGTGCCGACACCGGAGGGACCACCGCCGGCCGGGCGGTCCCCGACGAGCGGAACGCCGCCTGAGGAGGTCCGACCATGAGCCGCCCTCACCTGTCCCTGGTCATCCTGGCCGTTGACGACCTCCCACGCGCTCGAGCGTTCTACCAGGCGGCGCTGGGCTGGGACGTCGCGGTGGACGTGCCGGTCTTCGTCGAGCTCGTGGACCCTCTCGGCAACCGCCTGGGGCTGTACGCCACCGGAAGCTACGAGCGCAACATCCTGGCCGCCTCGGCCGGGGCGCCGCAGGGCCAGGTTTCCCGGACCGAGCTCTACCTCCACGTCGACGAGGTGGAAGCCACCATCGCCCGGTTCGTGGCCGCCGGGGCGCGGCCCCTGTCCCCTCTCGCCCCGCGGGAGTGGGGGGACGAGGCGGCCTACCTGGCCGACCCGGAGGGGAACGTCGTCGTCGTGGCCCGGCCGCTACACCCCTGACGGGATCCTCCCTGCCGGTCGAGGCGTGTCAATCGCCCCAGCAACCAGTACCCCAACCCGGACCTGGTCCTGGACGAAGACGCGCGCTCGGTCCCTCGAGACTCGACCCATCTGTGATGAACCTCGCCCCCCAAGGCGGCGAGCCCGGCAGCGCCGGGCGCGGATCCGGAGAACCTCAGAACGCTTCGGTGTCGCCGACGCTCGCGAACACCCCCATCGGGTTCGAGTAGAACCTCTCCTCACCAGTCTCGGTGTCGGTGACGGTAACGGTGTACTCGACGTTGGACAGCGCGCCGTAGAACACCCAGAAGTGGCCGTTGAGCCACCGCCCGTCGAGCACCTTCAGGATCAGCTCGAGGTTGGCGTCGTCGAAGAACCAGAAGGAGCCGGTGTCGGACGTGAGCGGCACCGCCCGGCCGACCCCCGTGGACCCGTCCGGCGCCCTCCAGCTCACCGTCACCCGGAAGCGGGACCCGCCGAGGCACAGGGACTCGGTGTCCGGCGTGCAGTCCCCCGTGGCGACCACCGAGGCCACCGTCCCGGCCCTGGCCAGCTCGGTGTAGAGAGCCGCGGCCTCGAGGTCGAACCGCCCCACCGGCGCCGGCACCGACCTCCGCGTCATGCCCTTGCCGCCGCCGGGCAGCGCTTCGGTGTCGCCGACGCTGGCGAAGTTGCCCATCGGGTTGGTGTAGGTCACCGAGCCGCCGGTGAGGGTGTCGGTGACCGTGACCGCAAACTCCACGTTGGACATGGCGGCGTAGAAGACCCAGAAGTGGCCGTTGACCTGGCGCCCGTCGAGGACCTTGACCGCCAGCTCCAGGTTGGCCCCGTCGAAGAACCAGAAGGCGCCCGTGTCGTCGGTCAGCGGTACTGCCTGGCCGGCGCCGGTCTGATCCCCGAAGTCGCGCCACACCACCTCCACCCGGAACCGGTCGCCGTTGAGGCAGAGGGCGGTCGGGCCCCCGTCGCAGACACCGGGCGCGGCGTCCACCGAGAAGGTGCGGAAGTACACCCCCTGCGGCCCGGCCGGCCCGACCTTGGTGTAGGCCACGGTCACCGCGTCGTCGCCCGACACCTCGGTGGAGGGGAAACGGGGCTCGAGGCCCCCGGCCGGCGCCGCCACCGGGAAGTCCGGCCCGAGCGCCTCGCCACCCGCACCGAAAAAGCGCCCGAAGACCCCGTCCTCCCCGCCCGAGATCTTGCCGGTCCGGCTCTCCCAGGCGACAGCGAAGTCCCCGGCGGCGTTGACCGCCACCGACGGTCGTTCCTGAGCGCCGTCGGCCCCCGTGTTGACCTGGATCTGGCCCCCGAGGGCCTGCCCCGAGGCGTCCAGACGGCGGGCGAACACGTCGAAGCCGCTGGCCGCGCCACGGTCCTGTGACCACGCCACGACGGCGTCCCCGGTCGCCGACACGCCGACCGCCGCGTCCTTGACCTCGCCGCCGGGGTCGCCGTTGAGAACCTCCGGCCCACCCGTTGGCTGCCCGTCCGGCCCGAAGGGGCGACCGAAGACGCCGCCGCCCCCCTGCGCCTTGTCGGCGGCAGTCTGGGTCCACACCACCAGGAACCGGCCGACGGCGTCGGATGCCACCTGCGCCTCGGAGAGCGCGCCACCGGTCCCCGGGTCGACCCGGACCGCCGGCCCCTTGGGCTCGCCGTCCCTGCCGAACGTGCGGGCGTAAATGCCGTCACCCGACAGGCTCTTGGCGGTGACGTCGGTCCACACCACCGCGAGCTCGCCAGCGTTGCTCGCTGCGACCTTCGGCCGGGACGGCCGCACGCCCCCGTCGTCGAGCCGGATGCTCCCCCCCAACGGGGTCAGGTCGCTCCCGAACAGACGGCCGAACACCCCCCCGTCCTGGCCGGACTTGCCCCAGCCGACGAAAACGTTACCCTCCCCGTCCATCGCCACCGAGGGCTCGTCGAGGCTGCCGGCTTCCCCGGTCGTCACCTCGAAGGTCTCCCCCAGGGGCTGGTCGTCGGGCCCGAACATGCGACCGAAGATCCCGTCGTGCTCGCTCTTGAGCCCGTCCGCCGTCTGTCGCCAAACCATCACTCGGTTGCCCGAGCGATCCACCGCCGTTGCCACCTGCTCGCCGACGGCCGTGCCGGGTGGGCTCACCGTGACCTCCCCGCCGCCCGGAGGGGGAGTCGCCCCCACCACCAGCACGGCCGCGGTGGTGTCGTCCGACCCGGTGTCGCTCCAGACCGTCAGGGAGACCACGTACCGCGCCTCGTCGGCGAAGGTGTGGACCGGGTTCCGCTCGGTGCTGGTGGCGCCGTCGCCGAAGGCCCACGACCAGGCGACGGGGTCGCCGGAGGACAGGTCCACGAACGACACCGTCTGGCCCACCTGCGGCGACTGGGGCGACCAGGAGAAGTCCGCCGTCGGGCCGGGTTGGGGCACCTCGAGGGTGCGGCTGACCTGGTCCGTGCCGGAGTCGTTGCCGACCACCAGGGTGACGGTGTAGCTCCCGGGCTCCCCGTAGGCGTGAGTCGGGTGCTGCGCGGTGCTCGTGGCCCCGTCCCCGAAGGCCCACGACCAGGAGGTCGGCCCGCCGCTGGACTGGTCGACGAACTGGACCACGTCCCCAACCCCCGGGATCGGCGGGCTGAAGGCGAAGTCGGCGACCGGACCCTCGGGAATCACGACCTGGCGGACGCGGGTGTCCTGCCCGGAGGCGTTGCTCACCGTCAGCGACACGTCATAGGAACCCGGAGCGGTGAAGGCGTGGCTCGGGTTCTGTTGGGAGCTCGTCCCGCCATCCCCGAAGCTCCACGACCACGACGTCGGGTCGCCGGTGGACAGGTCTGTGAACTGCACCGGTTGCCCCAACCCCGGGTCCGCCGGCGTCCAGGTGAATTCGGCGACCGGGGGCTCGGGGAGGACCTCCAGCTGCAGCACCAGGGTGTCGGATCCCCAGGTGTTGGTCACCGTCAGCGACACGTCGTACGTCCCCGCCGCGGAGTACGTGTGGGCGGGGTTCTGCTGGGTGCTCGTCCCGCCGTCGCCGAAACCCCACAGCCACGACGTCGGGTCGCCGGTGGACAGGTCCGTGAACTCCACCAGTTGACCGATCTGCGGGCTGACCGGGGCCCATGCGAAGCCGGCCGCCGGTGGCTCGGGGAACACGAGCTGCTCCACATGGGTGTCCTGGCCAGCAGCGTTGGCCACCGTGAGCGACACGGTGTAGACCCCCGGGTCGGTGAAGACGTGGGTCGGATTCTGCTGGGTGCTGCCGCTGCCGTCGCCGAAGTCCCACAGCCACGACGTCGGGTCGCCGGTGGACAGGTCGGTGAACTCGACCACCTCGCCCAGAACGGGGTCGACCGGCGCCCACGTGAAGTCAGCCACCGGCAGTGGCGACGTGTCGAAGGTCCACGTGGCCGTGCCGCACACCGGCAGCTCGCCCATCAGGCTGCACTCGTAAGTGACGACGTTCCAGTAGTAGGTCGTTCCCGGGTCGAGCTGGAGGGTCGACTCGCACGAGGTCTGGTAGGTCCCGATGGACTCGCACGCGGTCTGGTAGGTCCCGGTGAGCTGGTCGCTGACCATGACCCGGTAGCCGTAGCAGGGGGAGTAGGGGCCGTCGACGCACTGCCAGGAAAAGGTCGGCGTCAGCCCCTGGCCGCCCTGGGCGTTCGCCGGCGTGTAGAGCTCGGACAGGCACGAGCCCTTGCCTTCGACCAGCAGGTCCGCCGGGGCGCAGGTGGTGTCCACCGAGGCGAAGACGACCTGGTCGACGAAGAACGTCATCTGCGTCCTCAGGGTGGCGTCGACGCCGCCGGGACGATCCGCCAGCCCCTGCGGGTACAGCCCCCAGGCTTCGAAGCGGAGCAGGTGCGCGCCCGGTCCGACGAGCCCGGCGAGGTCCACGAACACCGGCTCGTAGACCCCCGGAGGGGGCTCGAAGTAGTTCACCACCTGCGAGTAGACCTCGACGCCGCCGACGTTCACCCTGATGCCGGCCTCCTCGTACGGCTGGGTCGGGATCGGCAGCTTCAGCCAGAAGGCGAGCCAGCCGACGCCGTCGACCTCCACGACCTGCTCGGCAGACGCCCACCACTCGAAGGGGGGAAGCTCGGAGTTGCCCCCCAGGCTCATGGACCAGCTCCCGGAGTAGGGGTCGAGCTGGCTGATCTGGTCGACCGTGTGGGCCTGCCCGTCGACCGCCCAGAAGGGGTTCGGAAACCCGGCCTCGAAGTCGCCGTCTTGCACCACGTCGGTGTACTCGAGCGGACCCCCGCCCGGGGCTCCACCAGGAATCGCCGCGGTGCTCGGGCCGGCAGCCGCGGTCCCACACACCGTCATGGCCACAACCAGGGCGCACCGCACGATGGCGGTGGTCGGCTCAGCGCTCATGATCTCCTCCTGTCCTTCTCCATCGCGACCGAGGGTCAACGCCGTTGCTGCCTCGAACGCACCACACGAGAGGGGAACAAGGCTGAGAAGGGGTCTCTTCCGTGAAATACGAATGAGCTCCTTCCCGCAGGTCGAAGCGTGTGGGTCGCACCAGCACCCACTGTCCCAACCTGGTCGTGGACCTGGACGTGGACGTGGTCCTCGACCTTGACCCGATCTTCGACGGTGCGACTCGAGAGTGTCAGGTCCACGATCAGGTCCCGGACGAGGTCGCGCTCTGCGTTGTTCTCGGCTCAGAAGTCGTTGCGTTGTGGTGAGATTCTCATCGCGGGCCCCGCCAGCTCCCACGTTCGCAGTGGAGTGCGCGCCTCAGGTCACCGTCATCCCGAACGCGAGCGCAGTGAGCCGAGGGATCTTCCCCAGCGGAGGGAGCTCCTTCGTTGCGGCAGATCCCTCGTCGCCTTGCTCCTCGGGATGACGGGTAGTGTGAGTGCGCTCCTTCGCCAGAGCCCTCCTGCGTCTTGGCGGGTCCTGGCGTCTTCGCGTTCTCCCCTTCGACCGCCGGGCATCGCCGGACCCTCGGGTTGCGGACGGCGCCCCCTCTGGGTTCCTCGGAACGTCTTTCGACCGCGAGGAACCTCGACCCCCGAGGTGGCGAGCCCGGCTCACGGCGCGGTCATGCTCCACAGCGCGGTGGTGCCGGTCTCGAGGTCGTCGGCGAAAAGCCTCCCCGGCACACACCACCCCGACGACCCCACCGACAGGGCCCTGGACGCCCCCCCCTCGACGCACTCCAGCTCGACGATCACCGGGCCGGGATCGGCGTAGTCCCACCACAGGCTGCGGCACCGGGAGGGGTCGGGGCAGGTGAGCAACGGGTCGTTCCCGTCGCAGTCGGGGGCGCCGAGGTGCCAGGCGAGCGGCGTCACGCAGTCGTCGCTGGCGGTGAGCACCACCCGCTGGCCGAGCTCGGGGGTGAAGTCCGAGACCCAGAAGTCCACCGTGGTCGACCCGCTCCCGGTCTGCTCGACCACGAAGGTCTCGCCGGCAACCGTCAGGGTCCCCGCCCGCACCGAGCCGGAGAATGGGTCGACGCTGTAGGTCACGGTACCGTCGCCCGTCCCGCTGGCGCCCGAGGTGACGTGGATCCAGGGGACGCCGGCGGCGGCCGTCCACTCGCAATTCGAAGCGCTGGCGTGGACCGAGATCGTTCCGGGGCCGCCGGCCGACCCGAACAGGGCGGACACCGGGGCGAGCTCGAAAGCGCAACCGCCGCAGGAGCCAAAGCTCACGTCAACGAGCTCCGTGTACGGCCCGTACTCCACGCCGGCCACGGTCACCCACAGCTGGACCGGCACCCCGACCCCGGTCTGGCCGTATCGGAAAGCCTGTTGGAGGCAGTTGGTGAAGGCGCTCGGCGTGCAGGTGGTCACCTGGGTGTACCCGGGGCACCCCGGCAGACCGAAGTCCCACCGGGTGCCATCGACCGCCGGCACGCCGGTGACGAAGAACACCACCGTATCCCCCACCGCAGGTTGCGTCGGCGTCCACATGATCCCTGGGTAGAGCCCGGAGTCCCGGACCAGGAACGACGCGGTGAACTGAGAGACGTCCGCCGGGTGGTCCTGGTTGGTGAGCGTCAGGCGCGCGTGGTAGACCCGGGTTTGGTCTGGGAAGTAGGCCTCGTCGACGACCCAGCCGCAGCGCGAGCCGCACTCCGGGATCCCCGGGGCGCACGAGTCGGAGCTGGTGACGAGCGAGCTGAAGCTCGGCTCCTCCGCCAGCTCCCAGGAGTACCCCAGGTTCGCGGTGGCGGCCCGGGAGTCGGAGCAGAGGACGACGTCCTCGGTGCTCATCGGAAGATCAGGGTAGACGGTGAACGCGGCGGCCACCGAGGAGATCTCCCGCTGCAGGCTGTCGGCGTCGGACCACGGCGCGCCCAGAGGACCGGGGTGAGGGTACTGCGCCGTGAACCGGAACGTCCACGACCCCGGGGCGTCCGCCGGGACCTGGTACTGCGCGACCGGGTTGGAGGGGTTGCAGCTGGACGGCGGCGGCACCGGCGGCTCGGAACCGTCGAGGAGCACCACCCACCAGCACGCGCTGGGGTGGCCCTCGGTGCCGCGCCCGTCGAGGGTCAGGACGTCACCCGTGATGGCCGCCGGCGGTGAGACCGCGAGCACGGCCTCGGGGGTCCGGTCCACGTCGAGCACTCCGCTCGCGACCTGCACCGGATCGCACAGCTCGGGGTGGTTCAGAGGGTCGTCGCACGGAAAGGCCGGCGGCCGCGCCACCGCCACGTGCACGGTGTAGGGGAAGCCGGCGAGGTCGACCGGGACCTCGACCTCGAGCTGCGCCGGGGTCGAGGCGGACATCACCGGCGAGCCGGCGAGAATCGCGTGAGTGCTGGTCGTGACCCACATCGCCGACTCGGTGTACCGGTTCTCGGGGGTGGTGGTGGTGACCGTCACCGGGTCGCCGGGAAACGGCCGCGACGGGCTGACGCCGAAGCTCGCCACCGGCGGCACCAGCTCGAAGCAGTCGACGTGGAACCGCTCCAGCACCGAGTAGCGGGCCAGGAACAGCCACTCCGCGTCGAGGGTGAACGCGCCCCCTTTGTTGGACATGTAGTCGAAGTCGTTCCAGGGTTGGGACCTGTGCCAGAACTCGGGGTCGACCTCCCGCGGTTCGAAGGGATTCGAGATGTCGTAGAAGTGTCCCGAGCCGGTGTCCACGGTGTGCATGGTACCGACGTACAGGAACGGGTACCGGAGCTCCACCGAGTTGGCCGCCACCAGGAACGGCAACGTGCCCGAGAAGATCGGGTAGGGGGCGGTCGGGTCCGACAGGTCCCAGACCTTGAGCCCGGTGGTGTAGGCCGACACCGCAAACGGCGCCCACGGCTCGGGGGGGTCGGCGACGACGTCGAAGCCGTGGTCGAGGATCCACACCGCCTTGACCACGGCGCCTTCGGCAGTGAGGCGGGGATGGCCGCCCACGATCCGCACCGAGTACATGTTGACGTCCCGGTCGCTGCTGTCGAGCAGGTACACGAACCCCACCACGTCGTCGCCGGGCACCGGGTCGTCGAGCCAGAAGCCCGCGTCCACCGGAATCGGCACCCCGGCGGCGTCGGTGACGCACTGGACGAGGGCGAGGTCCTCGGGGTTGATGCCGTCGAAGGTCACCAGGGCGTTGCCCTGACATTGGGGGGAGACCCGGGCGATGAGGTACTGCTGGCCGTTCCACGAGAATGTGAACGCGCCAATGGTCCCGGAGTCGACGTAACGCCGGCTGCCGGAGAACGCGGGGCTCGTGCCGGCGCCGAAGTCCCACAGCACCATCCCCTGGACGTCGAAGCCCGCGGCGCCGAAGCGGCAGTCGTCGCAGACGCTGAAGTTGAACAGGTTGTAGTCGCGGTCGCCGTACGGCGGGACCTGGAAGCTGGAGTCCCTCGCGGGCCCCGGCACCGGTGGGTCGTCGGCCTGGAACAGCTGCAGCTCGTTGCCGGTGCCGTGGAGGAGGTACTGGTGGCCGCCCCACGAGAACACCTCGGCGCCACGGCTGCGGGGGTTGAAGGGGCTCGCGCTCGGGTCCCCTGAGGTGTCGAAGAGCAGCGGCGGTGAGAACTCGAGACAGTCGAACTGGGCGAACGCGGGCGGCACCACGAGGACGGCGGCCGACACCAGCCACGCGGTCACTGGGCTCCGGCCACAACGGGCAGGACCGAGCATGCGGCACCTCCGGTCGAAGGTCTGCCGAGCCGAGCGTATCACTCGCCGCGCTCGCACGATACGGGGGTGCCCGAGGCCGGTGACCGCGGTCACACTCGGCGCCCGGCCCGGGCGGACCGGATCAACCGACGGCAGCGCCAGTCGAGGTAGCGCACGGCGACCCAGAAGTGCCTGAAGGCCGGGTTGCGGGTCTCACGGTGGTGGTAGCGGTAGTAGATCTGCTGCGCGATCACCGCCAGCCGGAAGAGGCCGTAGACCTCGTAGAAGACCCAATTCGTCGGCCGGGCGAGGCCGGACCGCTCGAAGTAGGCGTCCACCAGCTCCCGCCGGGTCAGCATCCCCGGCAGGTGGGTCGGCTGCCGCCGCGTCGAGCGGGCGATGACGTCGTCGTCGGCCTGGACCCAGTACGCCAGGCTGTTGCCGAGGTCCATCAGGGGGTCGCCCAGCGTGGCCATCTCCCAGTCGAGCACGGCCAGGATTCGCGACGGGTCGGCAGGGTCGAGGACTAGGTTGTCGAGCCGGAAGTCGCCGTGGATGACGCAGGTCGCAACGTCCTCCGGCGTGTGCGCGGCGAGCCACTCCCGCACGGCGCGGAAGGTCGGCACGTTCCACGTTCGGGCCCTGACGTAGCGGTCGCTCCACCCCTGGATCTGCCGCCTGGGGTATCCGGGGCCCCGTCCGAGGTCGCCAAGCCCCGTCGCGACCGGGTCCACCCGGTGGAGCGCCACCAGCGTGTCGACGGCGCTGAGGCAGAGCGCGCGGGCGGTCGGCGGGCCGAGGCGGATCCCTTCCGGAACCCTGCGCCGCAGGACGACGCCCGGAACGCGGCGCATGACGTAGAACTCCGCGCCCAGAACTCCGGGGTCGTCGCAGTGGGCGACCATCGCCGGCACCAGCGGGAAGACCGGCTCGAGGGCACGCTGGATCCGGTACTCGCGCCCCATGTCGTGGGCCGACTTCGCCTTGGTGCCCGCCGGCGGCCGCCGCAGCACCAGGTCGTGGGTCTCGTACTCGAGCCGGTAGGTCCAGTTGGAGGCGCCGCCGGAGTACTGGGTCACGGCCGGCTCGCCATGGAGCCCCGGGACCCGGGGTGCGAGCCAGGCCCCGAGGGCCTCGAGGTCGAGCTCCTCGCCGGGACGCACCGCGCCCGCGCCGCGCCCCTCCCTCCCTGTCACCGGTGCACCTTCATCCCATACGAGCGGAGGATCCGCTTCGCCACCACCTCGAGGTGGACCTCGTCGGCACCGTCGTACAGGCGAGCCGCCCGTTCGTGCGCCCACCAGAACGCGATGGGGGTGTCGTCGGTCATGCCGAGCCCGCCGAGCCCCTGGACGGTCCGGTCGAGGACCCGCTCGAGCGTCCGCGCCACTGTGAACTTGATCAGGGAGATCTCCTCCCGGGCCGCCCGCGCCCCCTCCTCCTCGATCCGCCACGCGGCGTGGAGGACCATGAGCCGCGCCGCGTGGATCTCGGCCCGGCTCTCCGCGATCCACTGCTGCACGATCTGCTTGGACCCCAACGGCCGGCCCGGTGCGAGCTCGCGCGTGGCGGCGTGACGGCACAGGATGTCGAGCGAACGCTCGCACACCCCGACCCAGCGCATGCAGTGGTGGATCCGCCCCGGCCCCAGCCGGTCCTGGGCGAGCGCGAAACCCATCCCCTCGCCGCCGAGGAGGTTTCCGAGCGGCACCCGGGCGCCGTGGTAGCTCACCTCGCCGTGGCTGGCCCAGTCCCCCCCCCTGCTCCCCATGATGGACAGGTTCCCGATCAGCTCGAAGCCGGGGGTGTCGGTGGGGACGATGATCATGCTCGCCCGCCGGTACGGGTCCTGGGCCTGGGGGTCGGTCACCGCCATGCAGATGGCGAAGGCCGACCCCTCGGCCCCGGTGGCGAACCACTTGTGGCCGCGGATGACCCAGTCGCCGCCGTCCTTGACGGCAGTGGTCCCCATCCAGACCGGGTTCGAGCCAGCGAACTCCGGCTCGGTCATGGTGAAGCAGCTGCGGACCTCCCCGCGCACCAGTGGCAGGAGGAAGCGCTCCTGCTGCTCGGGGGTGCCGAACGCCATCAGGATCTCCATGTTGCCGACATCCGGCGCCTGGCAGTTGAAGACGTAGTGGCCGAGCGGGCTGCGGCCGAGCTCCTCGCTCATGACCGCAAACTCGGTGAGTGACAGCCCGCCGCCACCGTGCTCCTCGGGCACGTGCGCCGCCCACAGGCCGGTCTGACGGGCTCGCGCCCGGACCTCCTTCAGCGTCGGAACGAGCGCCACGAACCCCTGGTGCAGCAGCGCCGGCTCGAGCGGGAGCACCTCCCGCTCCATGAACTCTCGCACCAGATGGCGGATCGAGGTCACCTTGGGGGACTCCGAGAAATCCACGGTTCTACTCCTGTTCGTGCCCGACAGCGCCCTCCGCGTGGGTCAGCGCCCCGTCGGCGCTCGTGACCGCGAAGCGGATCTCGTCGCCGCCGTCCGACCAGCGGAGGGCGACGGTGGCAGGGATGAAAAGCGGCCGGCGGAACGACACGTCGACAACCATCGAGCCCCCCGGCAGCCGGCTCTCGAGGGCCGCGAGGGACCGGCCGAGGGTCCACATCCCGTGGGCGACCGCCCGCGGGAACCCGAACAGCCGCGCCAGCACCGGGTGCACGTGGATCGGGTTGAGGTCCCCGCTCAGACGACCGTAGCGCCGACCGACGTCCGCCGGCACCTTGAACGTCTCGAGGTGGTCGTGGCGGGGCGCGTCCTGGGCAACCGGCCGCGCCCGCGGGAGCCGGCGGTCGACCGCCAGCAGCGTGCTGACGCCGGACCACACCACGTCCCCGCCGTCATCCCTCACTTCGGTCACCAGCTCGTGCTCGGTCCCCCGGGGGCTCTCCCGGACCTCCCCCGTCCGCGCCAGGACCTCCACCACCTCGCCGGGTCGGAACGGCCGCGCCTGTCGGCAGCGGTTGCGGAGGTGGACCGTGCCCAGCACCCGCAACGGGTAGTCCCGGTGGGTGAGCACCGTGAGCTGGGCGGGGCCCGCGAGCACGTGGGCGAACATCGGCGGCACCGGGCCGTCCGCGGATGCCCCACACACCCGGCGGTAGAGAGCAACCCGTGCGGGGTCCACCCTGACCCCCTCGACCCGCACCTCGAGGGACGGCAGCGCCTCGGCGTGGAACGGCTTGCGGGCGGCCAGGAGCGCCCGCCACGCCACGCTCGCGAACGAGCGAGCCCCGCCGACCCGGGCTCGGGCGGGTCCCGCCACCGACTGCCGCGCGTTCACCGGGGCCAGTCTACCCGAGCCGGCGGCGGCCGCAGGCCGCGAGCGCAGCGAGCTTCGCGGACGCTGGCCGGCTACTCCGTCCTCATGAGTCAGCACGCACCCCCGTCCAGATGCCCCGGACAGCGGCCCGCGCCCGCCCCCGATCCTGGTCCCGCCCCCCGCCGCCGGCCGCCCGATCCCGGATGACGGGCGGCGGGGCGCAGGCGGCGGGTTTCGGGTGACGGGAAGCAGGGTCGGGGTCGGGATCGCCGCACTCCCGGCCGCGGGCCAGAGCCTGCGCCGAGCAAACGCCCGGGGAGAGTCACCCGAACCAGGGTGCCACGGCCGTCCTCGGGACAGAATGACCGCAACGTGGCGGCTCCGCTGGGGGAGATCCCTCGTCACTTCGTTCCTCGGGATGACAGGTTGTTTGATGCGCTACTGTTCTCTCCGTCTCTGCGCCTCTGCGTTGAAAGGGGGGTGGGTGGCTCTGCGCCTCCCTCTCGCGCCTTGGCGTCTTCTTGGCGTCTCTGCGTTCTCTCCCTCTCGAGCGCTGGCGGGGCCGAGGTCCCCGCGACCTCGTCACGGTGACCTGAGCAGCTCCAGACGGGCCAGGAGGGCGTCGAGCTCGGCCGGGGTCAGGAGGTCGTCCAGCGCGTTGCGAAGCTCGGGGGGGTCCAACGACCGCAACTGCTCGAGGAGCTCCTCGCCGGGCTCGAGGTCCGACGCGCCGCTGCCGTCGGGCACCTCCGGGTCGAACGCCCGCGAGTGGTCGATGAGGTGCACCTTCCAGTCGTCGGTGGTGATCAGGAGCCCGGACCCGTTGCGGTCGCGGTTGAGGGTCAGGCGGTCGAACAGCTCGGCGCGGTCGAGCTGGCGGGCGAAGTCGGTCGCGTCGGGGGGCTGCAGGTTCTCCGCCAGCCGGTCGTTCTCGTTGACGGCGCCCTCGACCCACAGCTGGACGGAGCCGAGCCGACCCCCGATCTCCCGGGCGACGGTCGGCGGCACCAGGCCCAGGCCCAGAATCTGGTCGACCCGGTACGCCGCCACCTCGTGGCGGAAGCTGTCGCGACACTCCGACGTCGACTCCCCGCCCGGGCAGGGGACCTGGAGCTCCACCGACTTGAAGATCGCCTCGCCCCGGCGCCCGTTCTCCGCGAGCGTCACCCGGAGGGGCCTCGTCGAGCCCGTGCCCACCTCCTCCGCCGAGACGACACTCGCCGAGGCGAGGAACTCCTCCACTTCAGTGGCGCCGGCGAACGTCCCAGCCGCCACCTCCCAGCGTCGGGCCGTCAGCGGCACACAGCCATCGCCCGGGTAGCACGAGAGCAAGCGGCCGCGCTCGATCACCACCGCCGAGGCGCGGCCCTTGTAGTGGCTGGCGAGCATGCCGGTGTCAGCCCTGATCGCGGCGCCGTCGAAGCGGGTGACGATCCGTCCGGTGTGGGTCGGGGTGTGGCCGACGATCGCTCTGCGGGCCCCCAGGTGCTCGAGGACGGCAGCCACCGTGGCCTCCTCGTCGTCAACCGGGTCGAGTGAGGTGCCACGGTACCAGAGGGGACCGTCGGAGCGCATCGCCAGCCCCTGCGCGGCCTCGAGCATGGTCCTCGCGGCGGCGGCCGCCCTGGAGGGGCGCTGCCCGCTCTCCTGGACCTCCGCCTCTGCCCGCTCGAGCTGCTGCCGCAGCGTCATCTCCAGCCCGATCACCCCCAGCTCCCGGAGCCGCGCCTGGGCGTTGAGGAACGCCTCGAGCTCTCCCCTCGCCACCTCGTTGACGCGGTCGGGCTCGACCTCGAGCAGCACCTCGGGGAGCCCGCCGTGGACGAAGGCGGTCTCGTTGACCACGACCAGGATCGGTTGTTCGAGCAGCCAGGACCCGTAGCGACCCTCCGGGGCGAAAGCCCGGGCACGTGCAAAGAACCCGGGCGCGAAGGCCTCGACGAGGATGGCGCGCCGTTCCGCCACGCTCCCGTTCTGCGCCGCGACCTGGCCCAGTCGCCTGGCGACGTAGCGGTCCCGCTCCTTCGGCTGTTCCTCAGCGGCGAACGCAGCCCAGTCGGAGTCGGCGAGGTACCGCAGGTCTCCGACCAGGTTCATGACCTCGTGGTTGCCCAGGACCACGTGCACGCGACCACCGGCCTCGACGGCTTCCCCCTGCAGGCGCATGACCAGGTCCATTACGTCGCGCGAGCGCGGCCCACGGTCGACCAGGTCTCCCAGCATCACCAGGTGAGCCCGGCCACCCGACCAGCGACCTTCCTCGGAGATCAGGCCCAGCTCGGTGAGGAGAACCACGAGGGGGTCGTAGGCCCCGTGCACGTCGCCCACGACGACCACCCGCTCGTCGGTGCTCCAGCGCCACTGACGGGGGGCCGTGTCGCCCGGCAACGAGCCGGCAGCAGCCACTGAGACCAGCAGCAGGAGTGCGACCACGCCCACGCGCCACTGAACCCGGCGGAGAATCCCACCCGACATGACAGCGACAACCGTCCCCGCGGGGACCGGATTCCAGCGTGGGACGCGCCAAGGCGCCCGCTGCCGCCCCCCAGCCATGGTACATTCAGGTGGAGAATGCCACCCGACAAGCTGGCTGCCCGAGGTCGCAGCGGGGGTTGCCGGGGCGTCGAAACTGCACGCCTCCAGCAGGGGTGGGTGATCGCGAACCACATCCTGGTGTCGTTCCACGTCGCCTTCATCTCCTCGGTTCTCGCCCTGCCCCCGACCGAGATCCTCCGCGGCGAGGCGCTCGCGTTCATCTTCGCGAGCTGGGAGACGCTGGTCTCCGCCCTGTTCATGGCCGTCACCTTTCACGTCGGCATCGCCGTCCACGAGCTCGGGCACTTCCTGACCGCAGCGCGGCTCAACGCCCTCAGCGAGGAGACCCTCGCCGCAACGCAGCAGCACCTCGCCGCGCCGGCGCCGCGCCGTCTCGCGTACATCGCGTCGTTGTTCCTGCGCATCCCTTTCGGCACCGCCGGCGGCATCCGCCGAGAGGGCCTCACCTACTACCCCGACGCGCCGTTCAACCTGGCGGTAGCCGCGGCCGGGCCCCGTTGGAGCCGCAACGCGGCACTCGCGACCCTCCCCCCGGCGCTGGCTCTGCTCGCCCTCGGGCTTGCCGCCGATCTGCCTGCGGCGGTCTACGCCGGGCGCCTCCTGCTCGGCGTGGGCGTGGTGACGCTGCTCGACTTCCTCCTCGCCGACCCCGGGAAGTACGCCGCCTTCACCCGCAGGGAGAGGCAGGCGCGGACGCAGGCGCAGGCCAGTCGCGTCGAGCACCCCTCGCGCTGGCTGCGGGAAGCGGGGGAGGTCAAGCGCCGGATGCTCGCCGAGCGCATGCAGGAGGTCACCCACCCCTCCCTCGGCCCGGTCACCGCGCCGTGGCAGTTCCGCAACTGCGGCATGGGCGGGCGCCACACCGAAAAGGAGTACCCCGAGTCCAACATCAGCATGCAGGAGGCCATGTTCGTGATCCTGTGCGCCGGCGACTCCACCGAGGCCCAGGAGCTGACGGTCCGGCTGCAGACCCGGCTCAAGGAGATCATCGAGGGGGAGAGGGGTTGCCGGGTGATGGGGATCGGCCTCGAGGGTGGCCTCGCCCCGTACGTCGACCGGGGCGATTTCCCGCTCCCGGAGGTGCGGCTGTGGGCGATGATGAGGCGGGCCGTCGAGGAGGTCGGGTGCCGGCCCTGTCTCGACGTCGCCATCGCCCTCGACCCGGCCCTGTCGGAGCTGGAGATCGCCTACCGCGAGCGGTTCGAGGTGCCGGACTCGGTCGGGCAGTACCTGTTCTGGCGGGACAAGGCCCAGGTGGTAATGGACCGGGAGGGGGTGCTCGACCTGTACGTGCGGGCCGTCGAGGAGCTCGACATCCCGATCATCTCCATCGAAGACGGGTTCTCCGAGCACGACCTCGAAGGGTGGAGGCTCCTCACCGAGCGTCTCGGGGACCGCGTGCTCATCATCGGCGACGACCTCGTCACCACCAACGACCGCACCATCGAGGTGGCGGCCGGCGGGGGGCTGATCAACTGCGCCCTGGTCAAGGCCAACCAGATCGGGACCCTGTACGAGACCCTGCTCGCGATGCTGGTCGCCCTCGGCAAGGGGCTGGAGCTCGTGGTGTCCCACCGGTCCAAGAGCCCGAACGACGACATGGAGGCGCAGATCGCGGTGGCCGCCAACGCGCTGGGCCTGAAGGCCGGTGGTGGGGCCAACACCGAGCGCCTCGTGAAGTACCAGTCGGTGGCCGAGCTGATGCTCAAGGTGCCGGACGCGGCACGTCGAAGGGCGATTCGCGACGGCGAGCGGGCACGGGTCACGAGCCTGCGTGCCTACGAGGAGCCGACCAACGCCGGCATTCCCACGGTCGGCGTCTCCCTCCAGGTTGGGCTCGAGAGCGCCGGTGTGGAGCTGTCGTTCCGGGGGGCCACACCCCTCGGCACCTCGGCCGGCACCGGCGAGGCCATCCACCTGGTGGACTCGGTCGTCGAGCGAGCGGAGCACCGCGAGGTCGTCGGCCGCTTCCCCTCCCTGTTTTCAGAGACCGAGCCCGGCGTCCTGCGCTTTCGCCCCGAGGTCACCCGGGCCCGCGTTCAGGAAGCCCGCGACCCTGACCTGACCCGGCTCTTCGACCGAGCGACCCGCTACGGCGGGAAGGGATGCCTCAACGCCGCCGACAACGTGAGCGAGGTGATCGCGCCCGTGCTCGCGGGGC
>Ga0068714_10003680_pt1 | contig 17854 bp, 16 predicted proteins | sample MTBNYHSulfiMetaG_FD_62988 | JGI IMG/M metagenome (GOLD analysis project Ga0068714, IMG submission 62988) | Enrichment culture microbial communities from rom New York Harbor, USA that are MTBE-degrading - MTBE-NYH (New York Harbor Sulfidogenic)... | ecosystem: Environmental > Aquatic > Marine >...
AAAAAAAAAAAAAAAAAAAAAAAAAATGGGTGATGCTAACGACAGTTCGTACCAAAATATTTTTTTTTGCGTACTATGAAAATGCATTCATCATACTTCTTCGATTTTTTTTCAATTAATTTTTTTTTGAAAAAGATATGAACCGCAAAAAAAAAAAAACAAAAAGAAAAAAAACTAAATTATAGGCAAAAATTTTTAATGCATTACACGTTATTATTTTTCAATGGAGAAAAAGGAGGTGTGAGGAACGCCGGTAAAAAAAGCAAAGAAAAAAGCTGTAAAAAAAGCAAAGAAAGTCGTTAAAAAAACTGGGAAAAAGAAGAAGAAATAAGTGACGAGTCATACCTTATTTTTTGTTGAATGTTCCATTCAACGTTTCTTCTTCAACTATTTTTTTTTCAAAAAAAAATTTTTTAAAAAAAAAGATCAAAGCGTGTTTTGGTTATGACCAACGCATGCAAAAAAACTCATGGCAGTGATATTTATAGTAAATACTGGTTAGAGAACTTGTGAGATGTACGAGAGGACCATGAATTCAAAGAAAGACATTTGGATTTGGTGCGCGGGGTTTGTCTATTTTGTCGTTGTTCCGTTTGTTCTGGGGATTGTTTTTTTGTTTTCGGATTTGTTGAAAGGGCCGCTAGTGTTGTACCCGGATGCCCCGACGGTTCTCAGTATGCTTGGGTCGAACTTTTTTCATACAGATCTGTCTCATCTGCTGTCAAACCTGATCATGTACCTAGTGTTGATGGTTTGTGTCTTTACGTTTGATGCGTTGACGAACCGAAAGATGCTGTACGTGAACATGCTGTTGTTGTTTGTTGTGTTGCCGTTGGTTGCGTCGTGTGCCAATGTACTGGGGCTTTCCTTTATCGGGGTGAATCTCGCGTGCTATGGTTTTTCTGCGGTGGTCGCCGGGTTGTTCGGGTACCTTGCGTTTTCCTTGTTGCATTACATCAAGGACTATCATGGGGTGGTGTTTCAGCGAAGTATCTTTCAGCTGCTGTGGTTTATCTTGTACATCAACCTTGCGTTGATCTCCGTTATCTACGGGTTCTATTTGGGGGCGGTGGTGCTGGGTGTGTTGATCGGTCTTTCGTTTTACTATACGTATAAGGATCTTGGGAAGATATTCCAGCTGGGGAAGACCGTACGCAGTCGTGTCCATCGCGTGTTGATCCTGCTTAGCCTGTTCTTTTGCATCAGTACCGTGGCACAGGCGTTGTTCCCGGAACAAGTGGTGGTGGATGGGATGGTTGTGAATATCCTTGCGCATTATGTGGGGTACATGGTCGGGTTCTTCGTGCCCGCGGTGGTGTCGGTGTACGTTATTGAAGGAGAGAAGAAAAAAAGGAAATAAAAAAAAAATATATGAGTTTATCCTTTCATAGGTCTTAAGCGGTGTTTCTTATTATTTGATCCAACTTCTTAGTAGTATAATATTTTAATAGAATGTTCTCCTATTTGATATGTAGGGTGAAAAGTATTGAGAAAGATAGGAGTGTTTTGTATTATCAGGCTGAAGATCAGATCCAATGCAAATGCGTCCCTGAGTATATGTTGATCGGGGATCCAAGTCTGGTGATCGGGGGGTATGTAGACTAATTCTTCCTTTTTCTTTTTTAAAAAGAGAAACGAAAAAAAAAAGGAATCAGGGTGTTGTCTCAGAAGGAACCGGTGTCTTTCCCCTTGTCTTAAGAGGGAGTATCTTTAATCTGAAGGCTGGGGTCTCCGATGATGATCCATTCTGAGACCATTTTTGCGTCAATCGCAGAGTTCATTCCTGCGGGTTGATTCCAGTCGATCGGGTAGGTCAGCAGTGTTGTGGTCAGACAGGTTTTCCAGATATCCCCGATAGTTCGGGTGCCGTTGATGTATTCTTTGAAGAATTGCAGTTCAATGAAATCCAGGCCGCTGCCGTTGTATTCGAATCCGAGGTAGCCGATGTTTGTCGGCCCCAGTGCAGCGATCGCACCACCGATGCCTCGTTGAGTGAGGGTGATGCCAAGGCAGGTGCCTTTTTCGATCTTGTTCACATGACAACCGCTCAGGATACAGATCGGGAGTTTGGTTGGATTGAGCAATGCAAGGGTATGCAGGGAGGTGAAATACCCAATAGTCCGTCCTTGTTCATCGAAGGTCGCCCAGAGGTTTGATGAGCCATGTCCTGCGAGGTACACAAACCCGCATCCCTGATTCAGTGCCCTGACAACTGAGAGACCAAAGCGGTCGAGTTTCCCGTTGGACGCCCAGAGGATCTTGGGGGTAAACCCGGTCATGACATCCAGAGCGTTCTGCGTCATGATTTCCCCTTCGTTGCCTTCGAATTCAAGGAAGGTGTCTCCTCCTGCGACGACCATGGTGGTGAACCAAGGGGCTGGTGCTGTGCTGGTTTCGTATCTGATGATTTTTTTGATGATGAGTTGTGCCTGGAGAGGAGAGGAAAAGGAGATCCGTCCGACCGCAAGTTCCGGGATGAGGTCCTGGGTGTTGTCCTCTGCTGCGGAGAGGTTGTACCATTCAAGGTATCTGCTGTCGTTGTCGCTATCCCAGGTGGAGAAGGTGCCGTTGGCATCGGTGAGGTCCGCGTAGTACAGTTCACTAGTGTAGTTATACATTGGTTCATCTCCGAAAAGGTAGATGTTGGCAAATCTGGTGGGGATCATCCTGGTGGAGCCGAAAAGCAGCACATAGGAGGTGTCCCAGGTGTCGTACGCGTATTTAAGGAAGTATTTGATTCTTTCAGCTGGGTCGCGTCCCTGTGCCGGGGTGATGGTGCCGTCGTAGATGTCTTGGACGTCGATGATTTTGGTGGGGATGCCGATGGTGTTTTTATGGTCTTGGAGGCTGGCAAGCATGGAGGTGTAGTAGGAGGTGGTCAGGATGAGCAGGTCGTAGGTGTCATTCTGGGTCTGTAGGGTTGGTATGGAAAGTGCAGTGGGGTGTTGTTGTGGTGAGGGGCTCACAAGTGGAGAGAACCCGAGTAACAGGCTGAGGCATAATAGGCACAGAATATGTTTTCTCATCGATTTTCCTCCATGAATGAAAATTTAATCAGTACTATGATATATAAGTATTATGGGATGGGAGAGCGTCTTTTTTTACTTTTTTAAGAACATTAGCAAAAAGTCTTTTGTTCGGAATACAGTGACTTGTTTTTGTGTATAGAAGTGCGTATCATCACTCCAAATACCATCGGCTTTTGTTGCAAGATACAGAGCGATGAAAGGGACGTCATCGATATCTTCGATGAGTGGTGTAGCACTATCAAGACACATGGCATATTCTTCTTTTGGGACAATCGTGATGTGTTCGAAGAGAATGGAAACTACAAGATCGAATTCTTGATGAGTGAGATGTGCTTTTTTTCGTATCGTCTTTTCGTATCTGGATAGTTCCTGCAGGGTATGGTCTGGAGTAATGAAATTGAATTGTGGTGTACCAATAATTCGCCGTGTGAGGCTATCTTTTATCATCGCTGCTATGATGATGTTGGTATCGATGACGAATTTCATTTCTTCAAGCCATGTTGTTTTGCGATTCCTTTTTTGATTTTTCTACCCAGGAGGAGGGCGTCTTTTTCTGTCAGTTCGCTGTTGGAGAGCAGGTTGTCCATCAGTTCGAGTTTTCGTGCGTGGTTCCATATGGCTTGTCTGGCGATTTCGCTCCATTTGATCTCCGAGTGTTTTTTCATGATTTTATGGAGATCTTCAGGGATTGCTAGGGTCATGTTCGTCATAGGATATTCCTCTTAAGTATAATATGTGTATTTACTTATATAAGGTTTTTGTCCTGCTCTGTATACAAAGGACTTTTGGATACCTCCCAGATGCTTTTATATCGATTCCAAAGGGTTGAATTGTTTATAGTTTTTTTGTTTTCATTCAAAAAAAAGTGTTGTACTGGAGTGCTCTGAGGGGTTTGAAGGAGTCGTTGCCTCCTTGATGGATGCATTTCTTTCTGAGGGCTTGTAGCGAAGACAATGATTACTTTTTTGTATCTGTTACTAGGAGAAGAAAGATATATCCCTGGTTGTACTCTAAATAAAAAAATCCTTTTTGTTTTCATTCATCGTTGTGCTTCCGAAAGTGTTTTCTAATGGTTTGTCCAACTTTTCGTACGGACCTCTTTTATAGGATATCCTCTCTTTTGAGGTACTAGGAAGTATGCCTATGAAATCGATTGTGACATGTTTGATAGCTGGAGTAGTGATTCTTAGTGGACTTGGGGCCAGTGGTGTTTCTCTCTCAAAAAATACGATGCCTGTCAGGGGTGCTGAGGGCTATGACCTGGTGATCATCGCACCAGAGCAGTTTTCTGAACAGCTGCAACCGCTGGTTGCGCATAAGAACAATCATGGTGTCCTGACTTTTGTAGAGACGGTTGAAGACATTTATGCAGGGTACCCAGGGGTTGATGAGGCCGAGCAGATAAAGTATTTCATCAAAGAAGCCTATGAGACGTTCCAGGTGCGGTATGTGCTTCTGATCGGTGATATCTATCAGGTGCCTATCCGGAGGACCGCTTTATCATGGGAGTATTTCGGGGATCTTGTTGTCCCTGATGTGCTGACGGATCTGTATTATGCGGATCTCTTTGATTCGAATGGGTCGTTTGCCTCCTGGGATACCAATCAGGATGGGATCTACAGTGAGATCCATATGGTCATGGATAACCGACCCTATAATGAGACCCTGGAGGTCATCGATTCCGTGGAGATGGTCCCCGAGGTGATGGTCGGACGGCTGCCATGCTCGACTATTCGTGACGTTAAAACTGTTGTACAGAAGATCATCACGTATGAGACAATGACGTCTGGGTCGGAGTGGTTCTCTCGGTTGATCCTCATGGGTGGGGATACGTTCCCCTCGGTTGGTGGCATCAGTGAAGGGGAGATCGTCACCGGGCATATCGCGTCGCTTCTTTCAGAGTTTACCGCGGTGAAACTCTGGACGTCGACTGATACGTTCCGTCCGATGAAGATCAACCGGGAGCTGTCGAAAGGAGCAGGGTTTGTGAGTTACTCAGGCCATGGGTTCCAATATGGGATCGCAACCTCGGAATACGACAACCCAGCCCAGAGGTACTATCTCTTACCGTACATCCTTGGGATCCGGAACAAGGAGAAATACCCGGTGATGTATTTTGATGCCTGTCTGACCGGTGCGTTTGATTACCAGGTCTTTGGGATCGAGGTGCCGTGTTTCGCCTGGGCGCTGGTCAAGAAACAGAACACCGGGGCGGTTGCCTGCGTCGCGGCCACACGAGTTGGGTTTGGTGGGTTTGCTGGTACGCCGCTTATCGCTGGAGCAAGCTGTCTGCATGCCGCCTTCTTTGAAGGATACAGTCCGGGGGTGAGCCTTGGCGAGATGTTTGTTCAGGCGCAACAATCTTACATCGAGGATGTCTGGGAGAGCATCATCTACGATCCGCTCACCGTACAAGAGTTCTGTTTGATCGGGGATCCAAGCCTACGGGTTGGGGGATACGAACGATAAACTTTCTTCTTTCTTTTTTGAAAAAGGAAAAATAAAGAAATTTCTCAGTATCCCATCATGTGTCGTAGGATTGGAAAGAGATAGGGTAATCGTTGCATCAAACCAATGAAAATATATTCAAGGTAAACGCTTTTTGTTATGGTCACCTCAAAATACGTCATGTTGCTTTCTGCACCGTTTTCGTCCACCGCCATTGAATTGATAATCAATACATTTTCAACCAGATACGTATGGTTTATGTCGATTGCGACACCAGAGGGATATATCCCATGCCATTCTGCACCACCACAGACGTCGCCCCAGTCGACATAGTAGGTGATGTTATCTCCATCTGGGTCTGTAGAATTGAAGCTCCAGGTGTGTCTCATCCCGACCTTCACACTTGTTGGGCCAATGATCGTTGGTGCGTCTGGTCGATGATTCTCAACGAAGGCGCTCCTGGGTAATATCGTCCCAGCGCCGATTCCACTGAACAGTATCATTGCTATCAGGATGAGAGGTAGACTTTTCTTCATTGTTTTCCTTCCCTACGAGGAAATAAAGACTCTGGGTCTATTTAAAACTTTTTTAGATAAAGTGTGCATTAACTAATACTGTTTTGAATGCTCATAGATGTAAGAATCAGGGGAATACCTTCTTAGGGAGATGCACCTTCTTCTAAGAGTTGTGTGAGGAGCTGTTTCTCCAAACGCAGTAGGCGTACATTGAGGAGGTCTGGGAGACGATCATCTACGATCCACTCACGGTACAGGAGTTCTGTTTGATAGGGGATCCAAGCCTACGGGTCGGGGGATACGAACAATAACCCTTCCTCTCCCTTTTTAAAAAAGGGATTTAAGTTCGTCACAAATTAAGACTCCTTTGTTGTTTATTTTGAATTAGATTTTTTAATAAGATGTTTTATACTGTCAGTGAGGAAAGTAGTGTGGCAGGTGATGAAAGTAAATCGGATGTTTTTTTAAACATACAGACGATTGTGAAAGAAATTAGAAAATATCAACTCTATCTGAAAATCGGTTATCTTTGTTATCCCCTTGTTTTTGGATATTATATTGTTAAAAATTCAAAGAAACAGATTGAAGATAGAATAAATGAGATATCATTTATTCAAAAAAAGATAAAAGAAGATATAGAACGAAAATTTATTGATCTTAAATATTCGTATAATGACATCAAGGAGAAAGATACATATCTGATTTATTCTGTGAAATCATATCTTTTAAATCAATTCGATCAGTTCATAAAAGAATTATCTTTGTATGAAGGATATGAAGAATTTTTTGCTAAAGACTTAAATTTTTATATTTTTAATGCCAATCAGGAAATTACTACACTAAAAAATACAATTGAAGGGTATAATAAAGCATTTATTCAAAAAAGAAAAATACAGTACGATTCGTTGTTCAAATTAGGTCCTTTTCCTTTAGATGATGATCAGAAAACAGCGATCATTACAGATGATAAGTATAATCTTGTTGTTGCAGGTGCTGGTTCTGGTAAAACTGAAGTTCTTACAACCAGGATCGCCTATTTAATAAAAAGGAAATCAGACACCATAAAAGCCGAGAGAATTCTTGCATTAGCTTTCCAACATGATGCTGCCGAGGAAATCCGAAATCGATTATCGAAGAGATATCAAGTTGACCTGAAAATCAAAACATTTCACGCATTAGGATTGGAAATATTGAAAAAAGCCAATGCTCGGTATAAGTTATATGGTGGAGATAATTATGAAAAAGAAACAAAGAAGCTTGTTGAAAAAATTTTAGAAACATCAATGGAAGACATCAAGTTCCAAGAATTGGTTATTCATTTTTTGAAGCAGATCGGTGCTCCAGATGATTTGAAGAAAGAAGAAGATTTCCAGACAACAGAGGAATTTTATCATTACCAACGCGAGCTTCGCTACACAACTTTGGATGGGACTCTAGTTAAGAGCATTGGTGAGCGGGAAATCATGAATTTCTTTTTAACCCATAAATTAAATGGGGAAAAAATACAGATTCAATATGAGGATTATGCGGATTGGATGAGTTATGTTGACAACCAAGGACAACATCAGACACCAACACCAGATTTTTTCCTGCCAGATTTTAATATTTATATTGAACATTGGTCTCTTGATGTTAATGGAAAAATCCCCCAATGGTATCAAGGAGATTATATCGGAGCAATGAATATCAAAAAACAAAAATTTGCCGAGCAAAACATATTTACATTAGTAGAAACAACATTTGGAGAATTCGCATCACACCCTGATTTTGAAAAATTGTTAGAACAAAGAATCCTTAATGCATTGATGAAAAAATATCCTGGTCAACAATTTGAATTTACACCCTTGAGATATAACGAGTTGATTTCCCAGGTCTGGGAGGATTGTCAAGCTTCCCTACGATCGCTTCCACATAATATCTTTAATTTTATCATGATTGCAAAGACGTATAGGTTCAAACCAGATGATGTTGAAGAAAGATTAATCACTGAAAATTGGTCCCGTTTACAAAAAGCATTTGGCTTTATTGCTTTTAAGATATATAATGCGTATGAAAAGATACTGAAAGAAGAAAATTCTATTGATTTTGGTGATATGATTAATGAATCGATTGATGTTCTGAAAAAAAACAACTATCTTTTCAGAGATTCCTTTGATCATATTCTTATTGATGAGTATCAAGATATCAGTACACAGCGGTACCATTTAGTCAATGCATTACTTGAGAAAAATCCTCGATGCAAACTCTTCTGCGTTGGTGATGATTGGCAAAGTATCATGGGCTTTGCTGGATCGAATCTATATTATTTTAAAAATTTTGATCAAAAATTCGATCATCCGGCGATAACGTATTTAACAACGAATTATCGTAGTATCAAATCTATTGTCGATACGGGAGCGACTATTATAAAGAATAATGGGAATATCCAGATTCAGAAAAAGAGTATTGCAAAAAATTCAGATACGAAGCCGATTAAGGTGTATTCATTACTCCATAAAGAGAATTATCGATCACGTTATTATCAACAGGTGGCTGATCTTTGTAAAAAGAAAATAGATGCTTTTTTGAATGATGGATATCAGGCGAAAGACATTATGGTGCTTGCAAGAATTTATAATAATCCAATTTTTAATGAAAATTTTCTTGAATACGCTCATTCAAAAGGAATCGACTACATGTCAGTGCATAGAAGCAAAGGTTTGCAGGCAAAACTTGTAATTGTTTTAAATGTGAATAAGGGGTTATACGGATTTCCTTGCGAATTAGAGGATCCATCTATTTTTGAGCCGGCAAGAGAATTTAAACTTGTTGATAAAGAAGAAGAGGAACGCAGGCTTTTTTATGTTGCAGTCACTAGAGCTAAAGAGGATGTGATTATTTATAATCAGAAATGTGCGGAAAGTAAATTTTTAAAAGAAATTAAAAATCATACCGAAGTTGAAGAGATTCCCTATAATTAACAGATTTAATCAAAACTAAATGTTGGTGGCAAGAATGGTCGTAATTTTACTGGCAACATATCATCTAAATTTTCTATATCCTTGTCGCTTAATTCTATTAAATTTTTCTTATGCATTTTGTAGAATTTCTGTTTCATTTCTTTTCTTTTGATATATTTTTCTTCTTCAAGACCCCAAAATTCTATCCAAACTTTTTGACCGATAGGTATGAAGAAATCGCAATATACCTCTTCTTCTATTGGTACTCTTCGTTCGTAGGCATGAACGATTCCCTTATGATAGAGCCAATTGTCGATGATTTGCTCTGCTTTTGACCTGACGAAATGCCCATCTTCAGCTCTAAATGTTGCCTTGTATTTTAATCGAAAATTTTCTTCTTCTGCCTCAATTTCTGAAGATTTATATGTGTTTGATTTTTTTTCAGAAGTCTTTTTATTCTTTAACCAACACTCGTAACATAACGGTTTAGTGTCCTTTTTCCAGATACCACATTCTTCGCATTTCGTAACTTTACCCTGATCTCTTAATCGAAAACAAGCATCACAGAGTGGATAAAAACCTGATTTTGCACCACAGATTTGACAGACCATGATATTTAGAAACGGAAGTAAAGATAAAATGTTTTGTATATTTTTTCAAGAAATTACAATTTTTTCCAATTCGAATTTACAAGGATATAGGTTCCAATTTCCAAACTGGGATAATTTTTATTATTTTTTAAGATGGATGCAAAGGATCTGATGGTGTGATCTTCTATTTTATCAAGGATGGCTGAATATTCAGGTTTGACAATGTCGTATCGGAATTTATTCCAGTCTCCTGGCATGTTTTGGTGGTTTCTTCCAGGGTGTACTCGATTTCCGAGGATTTCTGCTTTTCCAATGTAGAGGAATTTTTGTTTTGTGTTTGCGAGATAATAGATGACGTTAACTGCGCCTGCGTGTTTTTGGAATTCTTTGACGGGAATCCAGGTGGTGGATCGTGAGATGAGGTATTCTTTCTTTTTTTCAAAGAGCCAGCCGAAGACGTTTTCTTCTGCGAGTCGTTCGAAGAGTTTGTTCCAACCGTTATCTATTCTGATAAATACTTTAAATTCTATTTGTTTTGAGCTGAGGGGCTGAAGAATGAGGACTTCTTGTTGTCCGCCGAGAAGTTGTGTTCTAAAGTGTTCTCCTTTTTCTTTTTCAATGTCGAAGAGTTCTTTTTGGCTTTTGAGGATGACGTAACTTTGGATGAAGGTTTTTCGAAGTTTCTTTAAGAGTGCTTTATTGTTGTCCCAGCGTAATTGGTAGACAGGATTATAGTTGGTTCGTTTGACATGGCAGAGTTTTACTATGTATGATTTTTTATCCCAGATGATTTGGATTTCTCTGCTGGTTCCTGGCTTCAGTCGTTTAGGTGCTTCGAAGTCTTTGACATAATCTTGTGGTAGAGTAAGACCCCAATCCATCATAGATCGGTCAACTTTTTTATAATACGGACGACGCATTAGGATTCCTAGAGTTACTAATCGTTTTAAAAGTCATATAAGTTTCGAATACCTAATAATTAGGAAGTAAACAGAAAATATCCTAAAAAATGCTCCCGTCGGGATTCCTATCTGTTCTCTCCTGTTGGCGTGTACGCTCACGACCCTGTTTTTCAAAGTAGTGTACGTTCGACATTTCTCACTAAAAGCTTTCTTTATTTTTTCTTTTTTTTTGGAGGTTGAATTATGCAAAAAGAATCGATTTATAATAGAATGACTAATGCTGAAAAAGAAGTGGCGTACGTTTTGAAAGAATTTGGTATTCAATGGTCTTTTGAACAACCTGTGTTTATCTGGGATGAAAACAAAAGACCAAGGGTATGGGCACCTGATTTTTACTTAGCTCAATTTGGAATCTATATCGAAGTATGCGGATCAAAAGATTTTGATTATGATTATAGAAGAAAAATCTTTGATAAAAACGGATATCAAGTGATTTTTCTACATCTTTATAAAGAAACAAACAAATGGAAAAAACACTTACTCAATTATATTAAATTATTCACCTTTTATCGAAATTTAAAACTAAATGAAATATCAAGAAAAGAAAATTAGATGATGTTTGATATTGATCTCATCTCGTTTTAGTTGATTTTTAAGAAATTTACTGAGATTAATTTTATGATATTTTGGGAGAAATATAGACAATTATTTTTAATCCATTTATCTCATGAGACAAATCTGTTTCCATTCCTCTAGGATTATTAATTTTCGCTTCGGGATCATAAACAAAACAAAATAATATTTTACAGTCAGGATGTTTTTGATATCTGGCAATATCAATTAAAAGTTGATCCCCAATTTCTTTTTCCCCTAGCTTATCTCTTGTTTTTTTAACTTCGATTATAATTTGTTCTTTTTTAATTAGGAAATCCATTCTTGATGATTTTCCAGCATAACTTGGCGTCCATTCTTCGGGTCTAATATCATCAAAAAAAATTTTTAGTAGCGAATGTAATAAATCTTGAACATCATATTCATCTGATATTTCTAGTGTTGGTCGGTTTTTATAACGTTTTTTAAGCTGATTTGCTACCAAGTGAAATCTTGTACATAACAATATCATTCTTTCTATTGGATTTTCCATTCTGTTTTTTTGTTCTTTTAGTTTTTTTCCAACCCATGGATAAGGTTCTCCGCATTTATGACAAAATTCGGGTACTGGAGTTGAACGGAGGTTAGCGACTCTTTCTATATGATATTTTCCACGTATAGGTTCGCCACACTTTGGACATTCGATTATTGTTTCTGCCCCACATTGATCACAATGTTTGCTCCTAAATTCTGGATTTTTATAATAAGAGTCGGTAATTTGATGTCCATTTAAACATACTTGCATAGCGTCATAAGTTCCCATTAAATCACTTAAAATGAATTAGAATGGTGAATAAAATATTATGCTAAGAACAGTAGCAATCTATTTTAATTAGATATCTATAACAAATGAGAGGGAGTAAATGGAAGAGTTAAAAATTAATTCCGTATATGTTCCCGATTCTTGTTTACAGGGAGATAAATTCCCCGCTCATATTACTTGGGATAAAAATGAAAACATCGAAATAACAGTAAATTTCCCATCACCTTTAGAATTAAAAAATGTCTATAATGTCCCTAAAGGAGGCATTACCCCAGCAGATAATAATAAAATAATTATTAATAAATTTGATATTAATGGATATGTAGGATTTGTTTTTACTTCAAAATTAAATGATAAGGTTAAAATAACTCCAAAAATAACATTTGCAATTAAAAAAATTAAAAATTCTGATATAAAAATATATGAGAGAAAAATAATATTATTCAGACCATCTATTGAGATTCAGAATATTCCAAGTAAAATTAAGTTAATTTACAATAGTGAAAAAGAATCCTTTTCTTTAGATAAAAAGATTGTATTAAGAAACGTTGGAGATGGCACTGCAATTATTGGGGTTGATGTTGTCTCACAAAAAGATTTTGAAAGATCAATCCATAATAAAATGGATAAATTTGTTGATGCTGTTTATGCAGATTTGATGAAAAGTTTCGATGAGCTAAAATCCTCATTTCCTCAATATAGTTCTCTTGTTGACCAATATATAACAATTACAAAACCTCCATTGAATCTAAATAATGAATTTAGAAAAAATTATAAAAAGATAGAAAAAGATTTTTATTATGCTTTTGAGGATTGTGATGAATTTTATGACCAATTTATTCATGCAGTTTCCTCAGCTTATTGGAGAAATATTCATTTGATTACAGAAACAAAAAATTTTTTAAATTATCTTAATTCAATTGGTGAGGGAAGAGTACTCTTGTTAAATTATCTTGATGTAATAAATCCACATAATATCTCCGGAAAATTAGAACTTATTATATATATCAAAGACCTGGCAAACAACGAACATCCTCCTTTAACTTTAAAACCAATACAATTAGAATTGTCTCAAAAGTGTCAGATTCCAATAAATCTATTATTCGATTGGCAATTAAATAATAAGGGTGTATGATTAATATGACTTTTAATTTCATTGATACTAAAGGTGAAACACTTGCGATTCGAGGTGTCAAGGATGTTATTAATACAGCTGGAAAAGTTTACAAAATATTAAAAGGGAATTTTCAAATTGTTGATAATGGTATAGTAATCAAATGCCCTGAACTAACACAAACTTATAAAGTTATATTTAAAACATCAGGGGGAGTTTTTGGACAAAAAGTAAAATTTTCTCTGGGGAGACCTGTCCGAGTTATATTAACACAAAATGAATCATTACAAGAAATTACCAATTCGGTCTTTTTGGATGACGAAGGATTTTATATTTTAACTAAGGGATTTGAAAAAAATTCACTTTATAATTTACAAGTAGAATATAAAATAAAACATAGAAGATTTGTTGATAATTTAGTTGAAACAAACAACGCCAGGGAAATACCAAAAGGAGAAAAAAGTGAATATTGGATGCATGCAGAATTAACTTATCCAAAAATATTCAAAACAAATTATGGTAGATTAGATATACGAGATCTAGATTTTTGTGTTAATGTTGGAGTTGCAGAAGATTTAAAAACTATGTTCTCGCCACTTTTCAAAAAAGAAATAAAATTGGCTATGGATCTGGTAAAAGAAAAGGATATACATAAAAAGCAACAAATAGCAATCCAACATGTTCATGTAATGAGAGAAAGAAGTAAAAAGAAAAGTGCAGAAGATGCAATAGCTGATATTCAAGAATTATTTACACGAAAAATGTTTGAACCATTTGTTGACGTAGTCGGTGATTTTTATTTAGATGATATCCAAAAAGGAATAAATTACTATGATCCAACTCTTTTTCAAAATTGGCCGAGATTTATGACCACAGTATCTAGAACTGATTTGACCTTAGATAAATTCATAGCTGAGGGTAAAGTAATTTATAAAAAAGCTGATTTTTTAATGAGAGTAAGAAAAATCCTTGGTATCTAATTTGTTTAAAATAATTGATTAAAAAATGTTAAACAAAATTTTAAATAATCTTTGCTTGTTAATTCTTTGTGATTCCTTTCGAATTTATAGTTAATGGTCCACCGATTTCCGCTCAAGCACATAATCGAAGACATTATCAGGGATGGATACAACAAATAAGACGTACCGCAGAGATATATTGGCCAAATGGTGAACCGCCATCTCCACAGCAACATCTAAAAATTACAGTAACATATTATTTTGAAGATACATCACCAGATGTTGACAATATCATAAAACCATTTCAAGATGCTCTTGTTGGACTTGTTTATGCTAACGATAATCAAATTAGTGATACAAGATGTAAGAAACGTGATATTAATGGTGAATTCAAGATAAAAGGACTTTCTCCAGTTCTTGCTGAAGGATTTGTTAGAGGAAATGAATTTTTGCATGTTAAGATTGAAATTGATACTAATCAGGGGGTCTTTGAATGAGTTACATTAATCAATATGAAAAGTTGGAACATAATCGTATTAATCAAATTAAAAGAAATTATATAAAGAAAGGGTACAAAGTTATAGTTCAACCCGAGGAAAAAGATATACCCGAATTTCTTAGAGGTTTTCGACCTGATATTATTGCGATTAGTGATAAAGAATCTGTTATAATTGAAGTAAAAACAAAGGCCACTTTAGATACATCTAAAGAATTATGGGAAATAGCTAATCGAGTTCGAGATCGTGAAGGATGGAGATTAGAATTAATAGTTACAAATCCTAGAAAACCAAGAAATATCGAATACATAGAAAAAGATATATTAAATGAAGAAGACTTTTCAAAGAGATTAAAAGAAATTATTAAACTTAAAGAATCAGATCATTATGAAGCTTCATATCTTCTAGCCTGGTCGACTCTTGAAGCAGCAATAAGAATTCGAATGAAAAAAGAAAATTTAGATATTTACAATCAAAATGTATCTATTTTAATTAAAAATTTATTTTCATATGGACTTCTGAATAAACACGATTTTATTAAGTTGGAAAATGCATCTCAAATGAGAAATTCCGTGACACATGGTCTGAAGATTGAAATAACACCTGAAGAAATAGATAATATTGTTAAAATCATTAAAGTCATTCAGGGATAACATATTTAATTTTGTAATTCTTAATGTGTATTGGGAAAGGAGATCAAATTTGGTTCAAAATACATTAAACGGTAATAACAAAATTACTCTATCTGAACTTGAGCAATATCTTTGGGGAGCCGCAAATATTCTGAGAGGTCCTATCGACAAAGCTGATTTTAAATCCTATATCTTTCCGTTGTTATTTTTTAAGAGAATCTCAGATGTATACGCTGAAGAGTATTCATCTGCATTGTCTGAATCTGGTGGGGATGAAGAATATGCTTCTTTTCCAGAGCAACATAAATTTATCATCCCTGAAGGTGCTCATTGGAAGAATGTTCGTGAAAAAACCGTTAATGTTGGTCAGGCAATTCAGTTTTCGTTTCGTGAGATAGAAAAGGCTAATCCTGATCGTTTATATGGTATCTTTGGGGATGTTCTATGGACAAACAAAGATCGTCTATCTGATGAACTTTTGATTAATCTTATTGAGCATTTTTCTTCAAGGAATCTGTCGAACTCTCGGATTTCACCTGATATGCTTGGTCAAGCCTACGAGTTTCTCATTAAAAAGTTTGCAGATATCTCTAAGAGAAAAGCAGGTGAGTTTTATACTCCACGAGCTATTGTTCATCTTCTTGGTAGTATCTTAAAACCGCAGGAGGGTGAGTCTATTTATGATCCTGCTTGTGGTTCTGGTGGTATGCTGCTTGAAGCATATCATTATGTAAAAGAACATGGTGGGGATTATAGAAAACTTCGATTGTTTGGTCAGGAGAAGAATCTGACTACGTCGTCTATTGCTCGTATTAATCTTTTCTTGCATGGTGTTGAGGATTTTCGCATTGAACGAGAGGATACCTTACGTCATCCTGTGTTTCGTGAGGGTGACTTTCTTTCTAAATTTGATGTGGTGATTGCTAATCCACCGTTTTCTTTGGATAAATGGGGTTTTGAGAATTGGTCACATGATCCTTTTGGGAGGAATTTTGCTGGTGTTCCACCACGTACTAAAGGTGATTTTGCCTGGGTTCAACATATGATTGTATCCATGGCTGAGATTTCTGGGAGGGTTGGTGTTGTATTACCTCATGGGGCATTGTTTCGAGGTAGTGTTGAATCTAAAATTAGGAAACATTTGGTTGATGCTGACCTTCTTGATTGTGTCATCGGACTTGGTCCAAATCTTTTCTATGGGACAGGGATTAGTGCCTGTATCCTGGTATTTAGAGCTAGAAAACCGGAGTCAAAGAAGAATAAGATTTTATTTATTGATGCCTCTGAGTTATTTCAGAAGGGGAGAAATCAGAATTTCTTTTTACCTGAACATGCTAAAGCTGTAATTGATCTTTATGAGAAAAATACTGATGTTGAAGGACTTTCTTATGTTATTGATGTTGATGAAATTAAAAAGAACGAGTATAATCTTAATATTTCTCGTTATGTGAAAAAGAAACGGGTAGTTGAAGAAATCGATCTGAAAGCAACTATGAAAGAACTTGAACATGCATATGATGAGTTTATACAATCTGAGGAGAAAATGAAGGAGTTACTTGCTGAAGTGAAGATATTATGACGATATCACAACAGGACCTTGAAAAGTATCTGTGGGGCGCTGCAGTCCTACTTCGTGGTGTATTAGACCCAGGTGAATATAAGAGTATAATTTTTCCGTTGATGTTCTTCAAGCGACTTTCTGATGTGTATGATGAGGAGTATCAGGATGCTTTAGAGTTGTATGGTGATGAGGAATCTGCTCGGTTTAGTGAGAATCATATGTTTCAGATTCCCAATGATTCTCATTGGAATGATGTTCGTAAGACCACAACCAATGTTGGTCAAGCAATTAGAACAGCGATGCTGAATATTGAAAAGGAAAACCCTGACAGACTTTCAGGGATATTTGGTGATACGAATTGGACCAATAAAGAACGTTTATCTGATAGAATCCTTGTTGATTTAATAGAGCATTTTTCAACGGTGAATTTATCGGTTAAAAATGTTCCTCATGATGAATTTGGAAATGCCTATGAGTTTTTGATTAAGAAATTTGCTGATGATAGTGGTCATAGTGCAGCAGAATTCTATACCAATAGAACCGTGGTTCGATTGATGACACTCATTGTTGACCCTCAACCTGGGGAATCAATCTACGACCCCACTTGTGGTTCTGGTGGTATGCTTCTTAATGCTCGGTTGCTTGTTAAGGAACGTGGTAAAGAGTTCAGAACGATGAAACTTTTTGGTCAGGAAATCAACATTATCACATCATCTATTGCACGGATGAATATGTTTATTCATGGTGTGCAGGATTTTGAAATCGTTCAAGGGGATACACTGAAAAGACCTGCGTTTTTGGAGCAGGGACGGGTGAAACAGTTTGATATTTGCATCGCAAATCCTCCCTATTCTATGAAGAAATGGGATAGGGAATCATGGACACATGACCCCTGGGGGAGAAATATTTATGGTACACCTCCACAGGGTTGTGCTGATTATGCATTTTTCCAACACATCATATGCTCTCTAAAAAATGATACTGGTAGATGTGCTATATTATGGCCTCATGGGGTTTTATTTCGAGAAGCTGAAAAAGAGATTCGTTCTAAACTCATTGAAGATGATCATATCGATGCAGTTATCGGTCTTGGTCCAAACTTGTTTTATAATTCTCCCATGGATTCATGTATAGTAGTGTGTAATAAAAATAAACCAGCCACGAAAAAGAATAAGATTCTCTTTATCCGAGCATATGATCAGTTTTATAAAGAGGGTAATCAAAACTTCTTATCTGAAGAACATATAAACAAAA
>Ga0068714_10003681_pt1 | contig 17848 bp, 12 predicted proteins | sample MTBNYHSulfiMetaG_FD_62988 | JGI IMG/M metagenome (GOLD analysis project Ga0068714, IMG submission 62988) | Enrichment culture microbial communities from rom New York Harbor, USA that are MTBE-degrading - MTBE-NYH (New York Harbor Sulfidogenic)... | ecosystem: Environmental > Aquatic > Marine >...
TGGAGTAGTTGAGCCTCGAGACGCTTGAGATGCGTCAGGTCAAGAAATATTGTAAGGATGAATGACTCTCCTGCAATCCGAATTAGTTTGGAAAACATGAGTGTATTGATAATCGAGCCATCCTTGGCACTGTAATCCATTTCCAATCCATGGATCTCTCCTGATTCCTGCAACTTCCTTATGAAGTTATCCCGCTTATCCCTCGAGTAAAACAATTCTGTGGTAGTCCGGCCAAGGATCTCTTTCACGGTATATTTTGTCAGCTCACAAAATTTGTCGTTAACCCCAATCAATCTCCCGCTGGATACATCGGTGAGCGCTATCGCTTGGGGGGACAAATCAAACAGTGTTCGGTACCGTTCTTCGCTTTCCTGCAGGGCCTCCCCTGCTCGCTTGCGCTCGAGGGCGTTCCCGATAAGCTCTGAAGAGGTGCGCAGAATCGCCAAATCATCGTCAGTCCATGCCCCGGCTTCCCTTACATTGTCAAAGCCTATGAATCCGGCGATTTTCCCTTTAATATTGACAGGCAATACCAAGAACGATTTGATGTTCTGACGTTCCAGCATTTCCTTTTCGGCTTTTGCCTCCGCAGGCATGGTTGAAACATCCTGGATATTAAGGACTTCTCCCTTATGAAGTTTCCTCGTCCACCAAGGAAACATCTCGGAAGGAAGATTTTTGAGATTATCTATTTCTGAAGTCACTCCTTCGGCACACCATTCATGAGTGTTTTCCATGATGGCCCCATCTTGACGGAAAAGAAAGAGATAAGCCCGGTCCGCACCGCTGAGTTTCCCCATATCGGCAAGTGAATCATTAATGGCATCATCAAATTTGGAAACATTGATTAATCGCGAAGATATAGCGGAAACGACTTTTTCAGATTGAAGCCTGCGCCTTATGGTTTCCTCCGCTCGCTTCCGCTTGGCGATTTCGAACTCTAACTGTTTATTTTTGTTGGCCAAATCGGCGGTGCGCTCTTCGACACGGCGTTCCAACTCCTCATGAGCCTTTTTCAGCGCCTGCTCAGCCTGCTTGCGCTCGGTGATGTCTCTTGCTATGCCACATAAGCCAACAATGTTACCGGCGGTATCCTTCATCGGTACTTTTATGACGTGGAAGGTTGTCAAAACATCTTGCACAGGTTTTGTGTGTTCTTCTTCCACAACTTCCCCCTGGAGTACACGACGGTCTATCTCATTTATATGTTTTCCCGCATCGTTCCCGAAGAGTTCCTCATCGGTTTTTCCTAATAGCCCCGAAGCTGGAACACCAAATAGCCTCTCCATGGCCGTATTCACAAACTGATACTTACAGTAACCGTCCTTAATGAAAATTGAATCCAGGGCGGTATTGACAATAGTCCGGAATCGCTCTTCGCTTTCTCTCCATGACTGCTCTGCCCGCTTGCACCCCTCTCCTGACGCTTCCAGTTTAGGTATCCGCTGGCGCAGTTCTAGCAATTCATTCAGCAGTTGCTCTTTTGTCTTATCTTCATCTTTCATTTTGCGACTCCCAGATTAGCCAACAATTTCAGTTCGCTATTTCAAGGCAGGTTCGGTTTGAAGCTCCCCGCAGCAAGCTGCGGGGGATCTCCGTATGCAAGGTAAAATGCATCGTATTCGCTCGCTAATCCCGCTGCAAGCAGCGGGGAATGCACTCGTATGCATGTTCAAATAGTTTCTCATAATATCGGAGATATCGTCAACATCCTACAGGGTTCACACTTACGCAATCATTTCGTCCTACGCAGAGGAAGGGCTTAGGTAGACCGACAAATAAACGTTGTGGTTATTTCTTCAGCTAAAAATTATGTATAGCTTGCCGATATCTAAAACTGTCCAAACGTTATTACTCCGGCAGGTAAATACATAAAAAATGTCACGCCGGATCCCCAATCAAGTTGAGGACAGGCTTGATCCGGCATCCAGTTCCTTGCTGGATTCCCGCTTTCGCGGGAATGACAGCATTCGGGTATTTTGTTGCCGGAGTAATAAGATATGATATGGTTGTTAAAACATCAACGATTTTTTGTCTTATCTATGTCTGACCATGAGTTACCAATAGGCATTCAACAGACACCCCTACCATTGCGGATTTGGAGATTTTAGGAAGCAATCCTTAAGTTACATTCAAAATAACAAGTTATCGTACTTATACCAATTCTACACAATATCCATATTTGGAACAAAAAGTAGCCTTTCCCCGATTAAAAAGCCAACGGCGTTTTTTATTTTATCGACTCTATCTGTCTGAAAGGAAAAAATAATGACAGTATATTACGATGATGAAGTAGATGCCTTATATTTAAAGTTGGGAGCTGAGACACAACTATCTTACACACTTGGATTTTAAAAAGAGTTAATGACTCAAAAGACTGCTTACACATAAACTGAATTTGTCCCCTTATGCAGTCAGTAAATTGGCAGATCGTGGCCGCATGGATAGTCTTGCGAAACAGATTGAAAATGATATATTTGATTTTAAATAGGTGAAAAAGCAATCAGGGTGTTGGTAGACAAATGTCGATATTTCACCAGCGCCCCCAATGGTTACTCAAACAAATTGACAATTCGTATCTGGTTATCATATGGTTTCCTGACGTGACGGCAAAGTGAACGTAAACGGAAAGAAGTAAAAGATGGGGCTAACCTCTGTTAGAGGCTTGTACATGGTATCAGCATAACATTGTTCGGGCCTGTTTTGTTTTAACGGCAAGGGAGGTGTGTTCAACGGCTGAGAAACCAACCTACGAAGAACTGAAACAAAGGATCAAGAGGCTGGAGAAAGAAGTCTCGGAACTCACGGGTGCGGAGGCAGATATCCGGCTGGTGCGGGACAAATTTAAGGATATACTACCCGCTATGGGCGATGGGGTGGACATTACCACCTACGATTACAAGGTCGTGTACGCCAACGATAATTTGAAAAAGATCATTGGCAAGGATGAACTTGAGGGACACCTGTGCTACAAGGTTTTCCTGGACCGGGATGCCCCATGCGCAAATTGCCCTATGAGGAGGGCAATAGAGAATTGGAAGACGGAGACTGAGGAGATTCTTCAGCCAAACGGGAGGCTCATTGAATTGAGCGCCTCGCCCTTTAGGCTGACCTCGGGAGAAATGGCGGCAATTGAGATCGCCAAAGATATCACCGATCGCAGGCGAGCGGAGGAGGCGCTACGGGACAGTGAAGAAAGGTATAGGAGACTGTTCGAAGAAGCCCGGGACGGCATAATCCTCGCCGACGCCAAAACGGGCGTGATCGTTGACTGTAACCATGCGGCAGCCAGACTGGTTGGCAGGGAGAAATCCGAATTGATCGGGCAACATCAGACCATCCTACATCCTCCTGACAGAGTTAAAGGGAAATTTTCCGAGACCTTCGACAAGCACCTCGAAGAGGGCGAGGGACAAGTTCTGGAAACGCAGGTCATCACCAGCACCGGTGAAATCAAGGAGGTGGCCATTAAGGCCAACCTCCTCCGTTTAGGTGACAGGACATGCTTGCAGGGAATCTTTCGCGACATAACCGAGCAAAAGCGGGCGGAGGAGGCACTGCAGGAAAGTGAGCGAAGATACCGCACCATTTTTGAGGACTCTAGAGACCCGATCTATATAAGCGGCAGAGATGGGCAGTTTATTGACGTTAACCGGGCTACGCTTGATCTCTTCGGCTATATCAGGGAAGAGATGATAGGGATGGATGTCCTGAAGATATATGTGAACCCTGACGATAGGCGCCGATTTCAGCAGGAAATAGAGCAAAAAGGATCTGTGAGAGACTATGAAATGAAGTTCATCAAGAAGGATGGCACCGAGTTAGACTGTTTGCTCACCTCAACAGTTCGCCGCGCCGCGGACGGAAGCATCCTGGGATATAAGGGCATCATCCGCGATGAAACTGAACGTAAGCGGCTTGAATCCCAGCTCCGACAAGCGCAGAAGATGGAGGCCATAGGCACGCTGGCCGGAGGTATCGCCCACGATTTCAATAACATCCTTGCGGGCATTATCGGGTATACGGAACTCGCCGAATTGATTATTGCGGAAGGGAGTCCGGCGAAGGCCAAGCTTGATGAGGTGCTCAAGGCTGCGGAACGGGCGACAGGCCTGGTAAGGCAAATCCTCACATTCAGTCGCCAGGGCGAACAGGAACCAAAGGTGCTGCAAATAGGCGCCGCTACCAAAGAAGCCCTCAAGTGGCTTCGGTCAACCTTACCCGCTACCATTGAGATTCGTCAGGACATTCGGACGGACTCGGGCAGGGTGCTGCTTGACCCCACCCGACTAAATCAGGTGTTGATAAATCTTTGCACCAATTCGGCCCATGCCATGCGAGAAAGGGGAGGCGTGCTGGAGGTGAGCGTCGTAGACGTGGGTCCTGATGATGCCGGCGTGGCCCAATGTCCGGACATGAAACCTGGTCCATATGTGAGGCTCACGGTGTCCGACACGGGCTGTGGTATGACCCCTTCGGTCATGGCAAGAATCTTCGATCCGTATTTTACTACCAAAGAGAAAGGTGAGGGAACCGGGCTTGGATTGGCTGTAATCCACGGCATAATACAGAGCTGTGGGGGAAAGATTGTCGTCTATAGCGATCCCGGAAAAGGAACGACATTCCATATTTATTTGCCCAGAGTTGACATGCCGTCTAGCGAAGAAACCGCACATTTCGGGGATCTTCCCCGGGGGAACGAGCGTATCCTGTTTATAGATGATGAGGAAACGCTGATCGACATCGGACGAGAGATGCTGCGATATTTGGGTTACACGGCCGTTGTCACGACAAGCAGCATCGAGGCTCTGGAAACCTTTCGGTCACAGCCGGACAGATTCGATCTAATCATCACCGATCAGACCATGCCTCGTATGACAGGTGACATGCTGGCCAAAGAACTCTTGAAGATAAGACCCGATATTCCGATTATTCTTTGTAGTGGATACAGTGAACGAATCACGAAAGAAACGGGGGGCATTCAAGCGCTTATCATGAAACCGTTTGTGATGCGTAATTTGGCCGAGACCATCCGCGAGGTATTGGATAAGAACCGATAGCAAAGAAAACACCACTCGAAATCCCTAGAGATCGTCTAGTGGCAGGACAGTCCACCTCAAAAGTAAAATTTACCGCAGAGGTCGCTGAGAACGCTGAGATAACATATTGAATCGTTTACAGTTTTCCTCTGCGGACTCTGCGTGCTCAGCGGTGAAAAGGCTTTTTTACAAATTGATCAAGTACTTATGATTAGAAACGTTGGAATAGTGGGCATGCCTCCGAGGGAGGTCATGTTTCGCCTTAAAGGGGAAGGCGCAAAGATTTATGATCTTGACGCCCTGCATGTAAAACCTGACCTTGAGATTACAGCTTCGTATATACCGCGGGTTTATTGTGCCATCCTGCGCACGGTCTTGACCAATGCCAAGAAGATGTTCTTAGATGCCATTTACATAGATGTGGGCGAGGGAAAGTGCAGCGGGGCCCTTTATCTTGCTGATATCTTGAAAGTAGAGCTTAATATTCCGGTTATTCAGACACGCAACGAAGATAACGTGCGTTTCGGCAATCCTGTCTGCGAGAGCGGCCTGCCTTTGATGGAAAAAATGGAGCTGATAACGCAGGGTGTGTTAGAGCCGGAAGCGATGAAAAATGATCCGGTTCGATGTGAGCCGGCGGCTGGATTCTGGGGCGTACCGCCGAGGGACTTTTCTATTTTAACTTTGTTTCCGGCGCGAACCCATATCTTTGGCTGGACGAGGTGTATGGAGAACAAGACCCCGGCTGATGCAGAGTTGGAAAAAATCGCCAACCCTGATGTCCCTACCGTATTCTTTGCCCAGTCTTTTTGTCAGAAGACGGCCTTGGCCTATTATCTGGCCAGGAGACATCCCTGTGGACTCTATGTGGATGCTGATGTATATATAGGGCACAGCACCAGGGCAAAAGTTCAGGCATTCCTCGAATTAAACGGAGCAATAGATTGATATTAGGTGATTTTGGTACATCATATACAAAATTATGGGATATAGAAAAAGAACCTGTCCCGCGCATTGTGCGCAGTATGGATATAGCTGGTGGCCTCCGTACTACGTTGGCCACCGGCCATAATGGGGCGCGGTTCGGAGAACGCTACGTTAATGAGCTTACGGCCCTGGCCCGCGGCGCTAAGAAGCTGATTAAAGAGGATGATTTTGTCATCCTGGATTGCGGCAGCCGGGACCTGAAATTTGTGAGTTTCAGCGGGGATAAGGTCAGGGACACGGGATGGAATGCCGAGTGCGGGGCCTCCCTGGGGTTTACCATAGAATTACTGGAGAGGTATTATGATCTCGATCACCGCCGGATGCCTGTACCATCTACCTACTTACCGGTGACCTGCGGGGTACTGGGTCTCAGCCATATCTTTGATGCCATTATTCAGGGCGCCCGGCCGGAAGAGGCGGTGGCCTCTTTCATTAAAGGCATCGCCCTAAACGCCTACCGTTTTGCCGGATCCCCATCCAAGCTTTACCTCTCCGGCGGCCTTTCTGAAAATCCTGTCTTTGTCAAAAGCATGCCCTGTGAAGTGGTTGTTCTGGGACGATTTGTCCTGCTTGAAGGGCTGCGCTATATCGCCTCTATTTAGCTTGACTATTCAAAGAAAATAAATTAGTTACTTGTGGTTGACGGTTAATTTTTTTGTTCAATACGGTGCGAAAAGTGGAAGATTTTAATAAGCTGATAGAGCAGAGACAAAAAAAGGCCAGTGACCTGAAAGAAATGGGAATCCCCCTTTATCCCAATAACTTCAAAAGCAAGGACAGGATAGGGGACATAATATGTAAATATGCCCAGGTTAATGATCTGCCCGGCGAGGATCAGAAGTTCGTTATAGCCGGCCGGATGATCGCACTGAGGGACTTTGGAAAGAGCATCTTTACCCATGTCCAGGACGGGAATGGAAAGATTCAGGTCTATTTGCGGAAGGATGTCCTGGGTAGTGAAGGTTATGAGGTGTGCAGGCGTCTGGATATTGGCGATGTTGTGGGTATTGAAGGGACAACTTTCAGGACTAAAACCGGCGAATTGACGATTCTGGCCCGGAAACTAAACCTTTTGACCAAATCACTCCGTCCTTTACCGGAGAAGTTCCATGGCCTTACGGACGTGGAAACGCGCTATCGCCAGCGGTATGTCGATTTAATGGTCAATCCCCAGGTACGGGAAGTCTTTTTGAAACGCATCCGGATAATCCAGGAAGTAAGGAATTTTCTTACTGAAAGGGATTTTCTGGAGGTTGAGACGCCGATGATGCAGCCCATTCCCGGCGGGGCCACGGCCAAACCATTTAAGACCTATCATAATGCCCTCGATATGGAGCTGTACCTGAGAATCGCCCCGGAGTTATATCTGAAACGCCTGGTCGTGGGCGGATTTGAAAGGGTTTTTGAGATTAATCGCAACTTTCGTAATGAGGGCATCTCTATCCAGCACAACCCCGAATTCACCATGCTGGAATTTTATCAGGCCTATGCCACCTATGAAGATCTGATGGCCCTTACCGAAGAGATGTTTTTCATGCTGGCCGGGAAGATTTGTGGTCAGCCGGTCATTTCTTACCAGGATTATGAGATAGACTTCACCCCTCCGTGGAAGAGGTATGCATTGAAGGATGCCCTGGTACAAGTCGGCGGGTTGCAGAATGAGCTTCTTCATGATGAGGCAGGGGCCAGGGCCTATGCCGTTTCCCTGGGTATTAAACTGGGTGAAAAAGACGGCCTGGGGAAGACGCTTGTGAAGCTCTTTGATCATCTGGTGGAGCCGAAGCTGATCCAACCAACCTTTATCTATGCCTATCCTTTGGAGGTCTCTCCGCTTTCCCGAAAAAATGAGGCAGATAACGAGGTGGTAGATCGTTTTGAACTGTTTGTCGCCGGCCGGGAGATGGCCAATGCCTTTTCCGAGTTGAATGACCCGGTTGACCAAAGGGAACGGTTGGTCAAACAGATAATGAACAGAGACACGGTAGATGAGGACGAGGAAATCGTCCCTATTCTGGATGAGGATTTTCTCCGGGCCCTGGAGTACGGCATGCCCCCAGCGGCCGGGGAGGGGATCGGGATAGACCGGCTGGTTATGCTTTTTACAGATTCACCTTCCATCCGGGACGTAATCTTATTCCCGCATCTGCGTCCTGAACGCTAAATTCATAGGTAATGGTCTGCGACCAAGTATGAACTTTGAATGGTTTATCGGCCTTCGTTATCTGAAGGCAAAGAGAAAGCAAACCTTTATCTCGGTGATCACCTTTATTTCCGTGGCCGGGGTCATGGTCGGGGTAATGGCCCTGATAGTCGTTCTGGCGGTTATGACCGGCTTTGAAGAGGATCTGAAGGGTAAAATACTGGGCCTTAATGCCCATGTCCTGGTGCTTAAATATGGTGATTCCATCGGGGATGTAAAAGGGCTGCAGGAAAAGACAGAAAAGACAAAAGGGGTAGTGGCTACTACCCCTTTTATTTATTCTCAGGCCATGCTGAGCTCGCAGCTCGGGGCCTCAGGCGTGGTCTTAAGAGGAATTGATCTTAAGTCATCCAAAAAGGTCATCAACCTGCATCGATACATGGTCGAAGGTTCATTGGAAAATCTGGAGATTCCTTCCGGGCAGAAAGCGCCGGGGGGGGACACAGAAGGGACTCCGGGTATCATAATCGGCAGGGAACTGGCCAAAAATCTGGGTGTGATAAGGGGCGACCGGGTACAACTTATGTCCCCGACCGGCATGATTACGCCTGTGGGGGTCATACCCAGGATGGAGGCCTTCAGGGTAGTCGGTATATTTGATTGTGGCATGTTTGAATATGATTCTTCCATGGCCTTCATATCCCTGAGAGCGGCCCAATCTTTATTGGGTTTAGGCGGCAGAATAACCGGCCTGGAGGTAAAGGTAGCAGATATCTATAAGGCCGACCATGTGGCTGCCGCTATCAACAACACGCTTGGCTATCCTTACTGGACCAGGGACTGGATGAAGATGAATAAGAACCTTTTTTCGGCCTTAAAACTGGAAAAGATAGCCATGTTCATAATCCTGGCCCTGATTGTCCTGGTGGCGGCCTTCAACATTGTCAGTACGCTGATAATGGTGGTTATGGAGAAAAACAAGGATATAGCCATCTTAAAGTCTATGGGCGCTACGCGGAAGAGCATCATGAAAATCTTTGTCATGGAAGGGGTAATTGTCGGCTTTACCGGGACCATACTTGGAGTTATAGGTGGTTTTGGCCTCACGAGCCTGCTTAAAAAATATAAGTTCATTAAATTGCCCAGCGATGTTTATTACATATCCACCCTGCCGGTAAAGGTGGAGGCGCTGGATGTGGCCTTAATTTCATTTGCGGCTATAGTTATCAGTTTTTTGGCTACCCTTTATCCTTCCTGGCAGGCTTCAAGGCTGGAACCGGCGACTGCTTTGAGATATGAATAGCAAGGACTTGCTCACCGGCTTCTCCATGGGCCAGGGAAGTGGACCGGTCGTAGAGGCCCGTAACATCCACAAATCATTTGCCACAGACGGGCAAAGGATAGAAGTGCTGAAAGACATCGACCTGACCGTAAAGGTTGGAGAGTCCTTGGCCATAGTCGGCGCTTCCGGAGTAGGCAAGTCCACACTGTTACACCTTCTTGGCACCCTGGAAATACCGGATAGCGGCAGTATTCTTTATAATGGACTGGATGTATCGAAGTTAAGTGACGAGAATCTGGCCGCCTTTAGAAACAGATATATAGGCTTTGTTTTTCAGTTCCACCACCTTTTGCCTGAATTTACCGCTATTGAAAATGTGATGATCCCGGCGCTTATCGCCCGCCAGGAGAAAAAGAGCGCCTGCGCCCTGGCCGAAGGCGTTCTTTGTGAGGTCGGGTTAAAAGACCGCCTGAGGCACAGGGTTGGAGAACTTTCCGGAGGTGAGCAGCAGAGGGTGGCCCTGGCCCGGGCCATTGTCCTGTCCCCCCGGCTCCTTATGGCAGATGAACCCACAGGGAATCTGGATACAAAAACAGGCCAAAAAGTACACGATCTTATCTTGAGCCTGGGGGAAAAGAATAATATGGCCACAATCGTGGTAACCCATAATCTGCGGCTGGCCCAGGGCATGGGACGCTGCCTGACTATAGTTGACGGACGCCTGGAACAATCTGATCCCGGGAGATTTTCTTGATATGAAGATATTTTTAAGGTCATTGATCCTGTTTTTCCTGATGAGCTCTATTTTTCAACCGGCCATAGCCGCAGAAAAAAAGACTATAGCGGCTGCGCCTTTTATCGTGCACAGTAAAGAAGACATCAGTTCCCTGGTCGCTTCGATGGAAAAGAACCTGATGTCTGCTCTGACATCGGCGGGCTTTGGAGTAATCGATCCGGCCCGGGTAGCCGGGGAGATCGACAGAAACAGGCTTTTTGATGCCAAATACATGCGGGATGCGGCAGTAAAGCTGGGGGCGGATTGCATCGTATGGGGCAGCATTACTAAAATCGGCCAGCGCCTGAGCCTGGATGTCTGGCTGCTTGAAGTCGCCGACCCTAAAGCTCCCGTGCCACTTTATGCCGAAACCACCGGGGCCGAACAATTGGATAAGGCGCTGCATAAGATAGTGGGCAACATCCAGTTCGCCGTCTTAAAAAAAGAACGTATAGGAGAGGTCTTGTTTTCCGGTAATCGAAGGATTGAATCTGAGGCCATCCGTACCCATATCAAGTCCAAACCGGGCGATATTTTTAACAAGGACAGGTTGAGCGAAGATATGCGTTCCATTTTTGCGATGGGTTATTTTACAGAGATAAATATCGATGTTAAAGACTCTCCGGAAGGGAAAATTGTGACCTTTCTGGTTACAGAGAAGCCGGTTATAAAAGACATCAAGGTAGAAGGGAATATCGGTGTCGAAACGGAGAAAATAAAAGAAGTAATCAGCGTCCGGACAAACTCAATTTTAAAGCTCAAGGATATCCAGGAGTCTGAGGAAAAGATCAGATCTCTCTATCGGGAGAAAGGTTATTACGGGACACTTCTGGATCACAAGTTATCAGACCTGCCTAATAATGAGGCTATACTGACCTTTTCCATTAAAGAAGGCGAAAAGGTGCATATAAAGGAGATCCGGTTCGTTGGAAACAAGGTCTTTGGCAGCAAGCAATTAAAAGATATGCTGGAAACTACGGAAAAGGGGTTTTTATCCTGGCTCACATCCTCCGGCATTTTAAACCGGGATGTTTTGGAGCGTGATTTATCCAAGATAACTTCATTTTACTATAACAACGGGTATATCGAGGTCAAGATCGGAGAGCCTGAGATCGAACACAAGGAGAAATTCATATTTATCACTATCCCTATAGAGGAAGGTTCTCAATTTACAGTGGGGTCGGTGGATATTGAGGGTAAGCTCATAAAGCCAAAAGAGGAGTTGCTGTCGATATTGAAGATTCGCCAGGAAAAGACCTACAGTCGTGATGTCTTAAGGAAGGATATCCTGGTCTTAACAGATGTCTATGCGGACGCCGGTTATGCCTATGCCGAGGTCGCACCCGAGATCGCCAAGGATGATACGGGGAAAAAGGTAAATATAACTTTTTTTATTCAGCCCGGGGGAAAAGTCCATTTCGATCGTATAGAGATATCCGGAAATACCAAGACGCGGGATAAGGTTATAAGACGTGAACTCAGGATAGCGGAAGGAGATCAATTTAACGCCGAAGGCCTGCGTAAGAGCAATCAGAGGTTGCAGAGGCTTGGCTTCTTCGAGGATGTGAATATAGCCCCGGTCAAAGGCGCTGACGAAACTAAAATGGACCTCAAGGTCGAGATTAAAGAAAAGCCTACCGGGGCCTTCAGTATAGGCGGCGGTTACAGCTCTGTGGAGCACTTTATTGGTATGGCCGAGATATCACAGCGAAACCTTTTTGGCCGCGGCCAGGAGTTGAGCCTGCGGGCCCAAACCAGCAGCCGTTCCACCCGTTATAACCTTAGTTTTACAGAACCTTATTTTCTTGATACCAAACTGGCCACTGGCGTCGACCTTTTCAACTGGGAAACGGAGTACGATGATTATACCAAGAAGAGTACCGGCGGAGGATTAAGGCTGGGCTATCCATTAACCGACAATCTGAGGGTATTTGGCGGTTATAGATTCGAAGATGCCACCATGTCGGACGTTAGTTCCACAGCCTCATGGGTGATAGTTGAGTCCATGGACATTCATGTAACCAGCGCCTTAAATGCCGCTATAGAGAGGGATACACGCAACAGTTACGTCGATCCCACTGCCGGGTCGATAAACAGCTTTTCCATCGAGTATGCGGGCGGATTCCTGGGGGGTGACAGTGCTTATACTAAGTACACGGCCAAATCAGGCTGGTACTACCCGCTTTTCTGGGATACAGTGGGGCACATTAACGGGGCTATAGGTTATGTGAAGGAGAATCCGGACGGTAAGCTGCCTGTATATGAAAAGTTTTATCTGGGCGGTCTAAATTCAGTGCGCGGGTTTAAGTTCGGAGATGTCAGCCCTATCGACCCGGCTACCGGTGAGCGTATCGGCGGTGAAAAGATGCTGCTCTTCAACGTTGAGTATATATTCCCCCTGATAAAGAAGGCCGGGCTAAAGGGTGTGGTCTTTTTTGATGCCGGTAACGCCTTTCGGGAAGAGGACAGTTACAACCTGACCGACCTCCGAACCAGCGTTGGTTTCGGTTTTCGCTGGTTTTCACCCATTGGGCCGCTACGCCTGGAGTGGGGTTATAACATAGACCCTGAGCCGGGTGAAAAATCGAGCAGCTGGGATTTTACAATTGGAGGAGCCTTTTAAATAAGCTTTCAGCGATCAGCATTCAGTTATCAGCTATGATGGGTGCACCTGTGGGATATGAAGGGAAGCTGAGGGCTGACGGCTGACAGCCTTTACGGAATGAAGACACTAAAAGAAATAGCCGAATATTGCCATGGGTCACTAGTAGGAGATGGCGATCTCATCATCACCGGTATAGCCAGCCTTGATGAGGCCATGGACGGCCAGATCAGTTTTGTCGCCCACAGAAAATACCTGACGAAGATGGAAACCACCCGGGCATCGGCCCTCATTGTGCCTATGGAGGTGACCGGGGCTCGTGTACCCATTATAAGGACAGAGAACCCTTATCTGGCCTATGCCCGGGCAGCCGCCCTTTTCAGCACCAGGCCATTTGAGGCAAGGGGCATAAGTAAAGAGGCCTGGATGGGCAAAGACTGCCGGATTAATCCCAACGTCAGCATATATCCCTTTGTCTATATTGGAGACAATGTGCGGGTTGAGTCGGGAGTTACCATTTATCCCGGAGTGTATATCGGAAACGAGGTTTCTATCGGCGCGGGGAGTACTATCTATCCGAATGTAGCCATAATGGATAGGTGTATTATCGGCGCGCGGGTCATAATACACAGTGGTGTGGTAATCGGCAGCGATGGTTTTGGTTATGCCAGGGATGAGGCTAACCATGTTAAGATCCCGCAACTTGGCATTGTGCAGATTGATGACGAAGTAGAGATTGGCGCCAATACCACTATTGACCGGGCCGCCCTGGGAAAGACGTGGATTAAGCGTGGCACAAAGATTGATAATCTGGTCCAGGTGGCTCACAATGTGATAGTCGGAGAAGACACGCTTCTCATTTCTCAAGTGGGTATCTCCGGCAGCGTGGAGATCGGCAACAACGTCATTCTGGCCGGCCAGGTAGGGGTGGCCGGACACATTAAAATCGGCGACCGGGTTATGGTCGGGGCAAAATCAGGCGTGCCGGGTTCCCTGCCGGAAGATTCGACAGTCTCCGGCATCCCGGCCATTTCACACCAGGAGTGGTTAAAAGCCAGTGCTGTCTATAGACGTTTACCTGATCTTCTTAAAGAAGTCCGTGATCTTAAGAAGAGAATCGCCAACCTGGAAAAGAATGCAGGGGGACATGAGAAATGAACATGGAAACAAACAAGATAAACATCAGAGAAATATTGAAGATATTACCGCATCGGTACCCATTTTTATTGGTAGATAAGATCCTGGAGTGCAAGTCGGGAGAATCGATAAAAGGCCTTAAGAATGTCACTATTAACGAACCATTTTTTCAGGGCCACTTTCCGGGTCAGCCGATCATGCCCGGGGTGCTGATTTTAGAGGCTATGGCCCAGGTAGGGGGGATACTGGCCTATCTTTCCAACGAGGAGGAAATGAAAAACAGGCTGTTTTATTTTATCGGCCTGGATAAGGTTCGTTTCCGGAAGACGGTAGTCCCCGGAGATCAGATTGTCTTTGATTTAACCATGCTGAAACGAAAAATGAAGATGTACATGATGGCCGGCCGGGCCACGGTCGACGGCAAGCTGGTGGCTGAAGCCGAGCTGATGGCTGCTATGTCGGATGATACCGGTGCTTAATCTTGGGAATACAGGAGATAGGAGACAGAAATCAGGAGTCAGAAGACAGAATAACATTCGAACGTAATACTACCTCTAATTCCGGCTTCTGGATTCTGACATCTGTATTCTGCATAGAAAAAAAGGAGCTCACATGAAGATTCACCCTACAGCTATTGTCGATACAAACGCTGTTTTGGCAGAGGGTGTCGAAATCGGTCCTTATGTCATAATTGGCAATGATGTAAAGATCGGGGCCCGGACTACAGTTGGTCCCCATACTACCATAGAGGGCTGCACCACTATCGGTGAAGACTGCAAGATAGCGCAATTTGCGACTATCGGTGCGGCTCCCCAGGATATGAAATATAAAGGGAACCCTACCGCGGTTGAGATTGGCAACGGCAATATTATACGGGAGTATGTCACCATTCACAGGGGGACAGAAAACGGTGGAAGAGTCACCCGGATCGGCGACTATAACTTTTTGATGGCCTATACACATATAGCTCATGACTGTAAGATCGGAAACCATGTTATCTTCGCCAACTGCGCCACCTTGGGAGGGCACGTGGAAATCCAGGATCATGCCGTCCTGGGCGGCCTAGTGGCTGTCCACCAATTTTCCCGTATCGGAGGTTATGCCTTTGTGGGTGGTTTATCCGGTATCATTAAAGACATCCCGCCTTACGTTATAGCTTCAGGGGAGAGGGCCAAGCTCTTTGGTATAAATATTATCGGGTTAAAGAGGCATAATTTTTCGCCCGAGGCCATAGATGCCCTGAGGGCAGCTTATAAATTAATAGTCCGTTCGCCGCTCACTCTTAAAGAGGCCGTTGAAACCGCAGAAAAAGAGGTTTTGCAGGTGCCAGAGGTTCAATACTTTATCGATTTTATTAAGAACTCCAAGAGGGGCATTCCAAGAAAATGACCAGGAAAATCGGGATCATCTCGGGCAGTGGCAGGTTCCCGCTCATTTTTTCCGAGGCGGCGCGCCGGGAAGGTTTTGAGGTCATAGCTATTGCGCACAAAGGAGAGACCAGGCCGGAACTGGCTGAGACCGTAGATAAGATTTTCTGGTTAAAGTTGGGCCAGTTGGGGAAGATAATCGATATCTTCAAGCAAGAAGGGGTGCGCGATGTGGTCATGGCCGGGGGTATAGATAAAAAGAATATCTATAGAAAGGTTTGGCCGGATCTGAAGGCCATTTCTGTATGGTCGAGGTTAAAGAACCGGCTGGATGACGGCATCTTGCGGGCATTGGCCGGTGTCCTGGAGGAAGAGGGCATAACAGTCCGTGAATCAACCCTGTTTCTCCGGTCTCTTCTGTCACCGAAGGGTGTTTTGACCCGGCGTAAGCCCACGGAAGAGGAGATGAACGACGTAGAATTCGGATGGAAAGTGGCCAAGGAGATCGGTGGACTTGATATCGGGCAATGCATTGTGGTTAAAGACCTGGTCGTTCTGGCAGTGGAAGCCATCGAAGGGACGGATGAAACTATCCGGCGGGGCGGGCAACTGGCTAATAAAGGGGCGGTCGTAGTAAAAGTCCTCAAACCGAAACAGGATCTTCGTTTTGATTTACCGGCGGTTGGTCTTCAGACCATCCGCACTATGCACGAGGTACGGGCCTCCTGTCTGGCCGTCGAATCGGACAAGGTATTGATTTTTGAGAAAGAGGAGATGCTGCGGGAGGCCGACCGCAGTAAAATCGCCGTTATTGCCCTGTAAACTTATTGTAAATTATTCACCGCAGAGACGCAAATAACGCTGCGGTGAAATTCGTTTTTGGAGAGAATCATGCAGAAAGTTAAAGTCGGGGTTGTAGGTGTAGGCTATTTAGGCCAGTACCATGCCGAAAAATATGCATCTATGGCAGAGGCCGATCTGATTGGGGTAGTGGATATCGACAAAAAACGGGCCCATGAAATTGCAGAAAAATATGGGGCTAAACCCTATACTAACTATAAGGATCTCATCGGAAAGGTTGAAGCGGTAAGTGTGGTCGTCCCCACCACTCTGCACTACCCGGTCGCCGGCCATTTTCTCAGACAGGGGATAGACGTTTTACTTGAAAAGCCCATGACCTGTACCCTGTCCGAAGCAGGCCGGTTGATTAAACTGGCGAAGGCAAAAAATCTTATCTTGCAGGTCGGCCACCTGGAACGCTTTAACCCGGCGGTAGTGGCCTTAAGGGACCACCTTGAGAATCCGCTTTTTATCGAGTCTCACCGGCTTTCAACCTTTAAGGGCCGGGGAATCGATGTGGACGTGGTCCTGGACCTCATGATACATGATATTGATATTATCCTGAATATCGTCAAATCAAAGCTTAAGGATATCCATGCGGTCGGAGTGCCGGTTATCACGCCTAATACAGATATAGCCAATGTGCGTCTGGAATTTGAAAATGGCTGTACGGCCAATGTCACGGTAAGCCGCATCTCTAATAAAAATATGCGGAAGATAAGAATATTCCAGCCCAACGCCTACTTGTCCGTCGATTATGCACGCAGGGAAATCGTAGTTATTAAGAAAACTGCTCAAAACGGTATGTATGGTTTCCCGGGCATTGAGGAACAGGTCGCTTCTTTCCCTGAGAGTGACTCTCTGGCAGAAGAACTCAGGGCCTTTGTCTCTTCTGTCCGAACCAGGAAGCCGCCGGTTGTTTCAGGCGAGGATGGCCAAAGGGCCCTCCATGTGGCCTTAAAGATTATGAAACAAATAAATCGGACTATAGAGAACCTTGGTCGCTCACTAAATATGTCCTTGCCGGAACATGCCTGCCGGGTCAGCTAACAACATCCTCATAGTAGCCGGCGAGGCCTCCGGTGATATGCACGGGGCCAGTCTGGTCCGGGCCGTGCATGATATTAATCCCGAAATAGATTTTTGGGGGCTGGGCGGGGAAAAGATGCGCGAGGCCGGGGTTAAAACACTCCTTGATTCTACCCGGTTGGCCGTAGTAGGCATCTCTGAAGTATTCACACATCTATGGCAGATTGTTCAGGCCCAGCGTATTTTACGAAAGGCCATGCGTGATAAGCGGCCGGATCTGGTTATACTGATTGACTATCCGGATTTTAACCTCCTCTTAGCGGCCAAAGCCAGGGACATGGGGATTCCGGTTATGTACTATATAAGCCCGCAGGTATGGGCCTGGCGCAGCGGGCGGGTCGGAAAGATAAGGCGCCTTGTAAATAGAATGGTGGTCATCCTCCCTTTTGAGGTAGAGTTTTACCGCAGGCATCAGATGGAGGTGGACTTTGTCGGGCATCCACTTCTGGACGTGGTTAAACCGGCTTTTGAAGAGGAATATTTTTATAAACATTTTGAGATCGACCGCAGCCGGCCTGTTGTTGGCCTCTTTCCCGGCAGCCGGTGGCAGGAGGTAAACAGGCTTATGCCTTCTATTATGGACGCAGCCG
>Ga0068714_10003682_pt1 | contig 17846 bp, 14 predicted proteins | sample MTBNYHSulfiMetaG_FD_62988 | JGI IMG/M metagenome (GOLD analysis project Ga0068714, IMG submission 62988) | Enrichment culture microbial communities from rom New York Harbor, USA that are MTBE-degrading - MTBE-NYH (New York Harbor Sulfidogenic)... | ecosystem: Environmental > Aquatic > Marine >...
CCACCCGCCACAAGGTGGCCCGGCCGTTGAGCCGGGGCTGGACCTGGAGGTAGGGGCCCAGGTTGGTCAGGGCGTAGATGCTGGCGTTCCCGTCCAGCTCCTGCCCCCGCTCCCCCTCCTCCCGGTAGACGTTCTGGGCCAGGGCGTCGAAGCTGTAGTAGATGTTGGACCGGCCGATGGGCTTGTCGGAGTAGCTGTAGCTCAGCCGGGGCAGGTTCTGGATCAGGTCGTCGGTCTCCCCGGGGTTGGGGTCGTACTGGTAGCGGAACTCCAGGTTGGCCCGCTGGTTGGACCAGGACTTGCCCAGGAGGAGCCGGTTGAGGCGGTTGTAATCGGTGGTGTCGGGCAGGCTCTGGCCGAAGAAGTCCCTGAACCGCCGGTTGAGGTTGGGCAGCCCGGTCTCCCAGTAATCGAACTCCCGGATGAAGTCCGGGTCGGAAGGGTAGTCCAGGGTCAGGTTGAGACCGATCCCCCAGGGCAGCAGCTTGTCCGCCCTGAGGATGCCCCGGAGCCAGTAGCGGCTTTTGGTGTCGGTCTTGTTCTCCCCGGTCTGAAACAGGATCTCGGCCTCATTGTCGTTGAGGTAGTCGAAGTAGAACAGCCCCCGGTCGCGGCGCTGGCCGAGCATGAAGTTCAGCTCGGCCCCCAAACCCTGGCCCCGGGCGGCGGACTGATGGAGGTAGAAGGTGGTCTCGCCCCAATCGGCCCAAGCCCAGTAGTAGGGCAGCTCAAAGGCGAACCCGTCCCGGGAGGAGGAGATCAGAATAGGAGCCAGGAAGCCGCTCTCCCGTTTCCTTTTGACCGGAAAGGCGGCGTAGGGGAAGTAGAAGATGGGCACCTTGCCGGCGTAGAAGCGGGGGTTCCAGAGATGGCCGTAGCCGTCCACGGTCACGTTGAGGGTGGTGGCCCGAACCACCCAGTCCGGGGAGAGGCCGTCGCAGGTGGTGACCGTGCAGTCCTTGATGACGTAGGTCTTGGGCCCGGTCTTCTCTATCTCCCGGCCGGACATGTAGAAATGGCTGGCGGAGACGAAGACCCGGGCGTTGAAGGCCTTGCCCATCTTGGTCTCCAGATGGAGCTTGAGCCGCTCCGCCTTGAGGGAGTCGCCCCCGTGGTGCCAGGAGACGTCGCCCCAGGCCTCCACCGACTTGGCCAGCCGGTCATAGCGCAGGTGCTCGCAGGTGATCTTCTCCTGGGCGTGACTGAAGACCACCCGGCCGTGGGCCTCGATCACCTGCCCCCCCTCCTCGCTCCTGAGCTCCTCGGCCTGGAGCCTCCAGGAGCCCTCCTCCTCGACCTCCTTTCTGGCCGCCCGGGCCTGGCCCAAGTCGGCCAGAACCAGGCTCAGGCCGAGGATGACGGCGAGGATGAGAAGGGACGGGGGGAGCTTGGGCCGTCTCATCCCATCCCCTCCGGGAAAGGCCTTATCTTCAGGAGCTCCATGACCTCCCCCACCAGGAAGAGGGAGCCGGTGATCAGGACCAGGTCGTCCGGTCCGGCCGAGGCAAAAGCCCGGTCCAAGGCCGGGCCCAGCTCCGGCTCCACCACCGGCTCCAGGCCCTGGGCCCGGGCCTTGGCGGCCAGGTCCTGGGGCTGGGCGGCGCGCTGGTAGACCGGCCGGGTCAGGATCAGGAGGTCGGCCAGGGGGCCGAGAGCCCGCAGCACGGCCGGATGGTCCTTGTCGGACATCAAACCCAGAACCAGGATCAGCCGCTCCCTGGGAAGGGCCTTGACGGCTCCGGCCAGGGTCTGGCAGGCCTGGGGGTTGTGGGCCCCGTCGAGGATGGTCAGCGGCCGGCGGTCGATGATCTGGAAGCGGCCGGGCCAGGCGGCCCTCTCCAGGCCCCGGCGGGCCTCCTCCGGGCCGATCCCCAGCCCGGATCGTTCCAGCAGCTCCAGCCCGGCCAGGGCCAGACCGGCATTGAGCCTCTGGAAGCCGCCCCCCAGACCGGTCCTCAAGTTCTCCAGGTTCCAAGCCAGGCCCTGGTAATCGAAGCCCTCCTCCCTCACCAGGACCTTGAACTCCTGCCCCAGCCGGTAGAGGGGGGCCTCCAGCTCCAGGGCCCGGGCCCGGACCACCCCGGCCGCCTCCGGCTCGAGCTCCTGGGTGGCCACCGGGGTTTTGGCCTTGATGATCCCGGCCTTCTCCCGGGCGATGGCCTCGATGGTCGAGCCCAGGTACTGGGTGTGCTCCAGGGAGAGGGTGGTGATCAGGGAGACCTGGGGCCGGATGATGTTGGTGGCGTCCAGGCGGCCGCCCAGCCCGGTCTCCATGACCGCCAGATCCACCTTCTCCTGGGCGAAAAAGAGCAGGGCCAGGGCGGTGGTGAACTCAAAGAAGGTCGGCGGCTCGGTTTCGTCGGCCACCTCCCTGACCCGGGCCATGAAGGGGGCCAGGTGCTCCCGGGTGGGCATCCGGCCCCCGATCAGGAACCTCTCCCTGAAGCTGACCAGATGGGGGGAGGAGTAGAAGCCCACCTTGAGCCCGGCCTCCTGAAGGGCCGTGGCGACCATGACCGCCGTGGAGCCCTTGCCGTTGGTCCCGGCCAGATGGATGAACTTCAGCCCCCGCTCGGGGTTGCCCAGCCGGCCGAGGAGGGCCTCGGTGGAGGACAGGCCCAGCTTGATCCCGAAGAGCTGGAGGGAAAGAGCCCACTTTTTCAGAGCTTGGTAGTCTTGTCCCGGATCGGTTCCCAAGTCAGCCCTCCAAGGTGGTCAAGGGGGCGTAGTCCAGGTGGAGAGTCTTGTGGCCGTGGCCGGGAAAGAGGACCACGATCCTTTTGTCGCCCAGGTAACCGGCCACCCTTCCCTGGCCGAAGGCCGGGTGGCTGACGGCCGTGCCCACCGCCAACCCCTGCCCCGAGGGAGGGGACTCCCGGGGCTCCTCGGGCCTGAGCTCCGGCGGCGGAGGGCAGGCCTGGGGCCTGGGCCGGAAGGGGTTGAGAAGGCCGGCGGCCTCGTCCAGGAAACGGGACCGGGTGTGGAAGACCACCCCCTGGTGGTGGGAGAAGGAGCGCAGGGGCGAGCAGAGGAAGAGACGGTCCCTGGCCCTGGTGGAGGCCACGTACATCATCCGCCGCTCCTCCTCCAAGGCCTCCTCGTCCTCCAAGGCCGGTCCGGCCGGGAAACGGCCCTCGGTGGCCCAGATGATGAAGACCGCCTCCCACTCCAGGCCCTTGGCCGAGTGGACCGTGGAGAGGACCAGCCGCCCGCCCCGGTCCTGACCGGAGTAGAGGTTGGTGGGCGGGTCCAGGGCCAGGTCGGCCAGAAAACGGTAGGTGGAGCGGTAGTTGAGGGCCAGGTCGGCCACCTGGTCCAGATCCCTCATCCGGCGGGGGTGGTCGTCGAAGCGCTGCTCCAGGTAGGGCCGGTAGAACTCCATCACCTCGGCCACCTCGGCCGAAGGCCCCCCGGACTCGGCCGCCTCCAGGCGGGACATCAGGGCGGCCAGGTCACCAAGCCCCTCCTGGCTGGCCTTGGATTGGCCCGGAAACTGGTCGATCCGGGTCAGGTCGGTCCTGGACTCGGCCAGCCAGTCGATGATCTGCTTTGATTTTCCGGGGCCCACCCCGGGCAGGAGCATCAGGGCCCGGGAGAGGGAGAGCCGGTCGCCGGGGTTGAGCCTGGCCCGGAGGAAGGAGAGGACGTCCTTGACGTGGGCCGCCTCCACGAACTTGAACCCGCCGTACTTGACGAAACCTATCCCGGCCTTGTTAAGCTGGACCTCCAGGTCAAAGGAGTGGAAGCCGGCCCGGAAGAGGACCGCCATCCGGTCCAGGGAAATCCCCTCCCCCACCAGGGCCTGGATGGTGTCGACCACGAACCTGGACTGGTCGGCCTCGTCCCTGGCCTCGAAAAAGACCGGGCCGTGGTCGCCCTCCCCCCGGTGGGCGGTCAGGCACTTGGTGAAGGACCTTCTGGCCGGGGCGATGACCGCGTTGGCCACGTCCAGGATGGGCTGGGTGGAGCGGTAGTTGGTCTCCAGCTTGATTATCCTGGTTCCGGGAAAGAGCTCCGGGAAGTGGAGCATGTTCTTGAGATCCGCCCCCCTGAAGGAGTAGATGGACTGGGAGTCGTCGCCCACGGCCATGACCCGGTCGTGGTCAAAGGCCAGGAGCCGGACCAGGCGGGCCTGGATGGGGTTGGTGTCCTGGTACTCGTCGACCATGAGGTAATCGTAGCGCCCGGCCACCTGGGCCCGGACCTCGGCCTCGGTCTCCATCAGCTCGGCCCACCTGGTCAAAAGATCGTCGAAGTCCATCAGCCCCGCCTCGAGCTTGTAGGCGGTGTAGGCCCGGTGAAGCCCCTCCAGCTCGGTGGTCCACTGGAGGAGGTGGGGGTAGTCGGCGGACAGGAGCTGGGCCAGACCGAGCTGGCGGTTGACCGACCTGGAGAAGAGCTCCCCCAAGGTCCTGTTCTTGGGGAAGGTCCGGGACTTGAAACCCATCTCCCCCTTCAAGGAGGTCAGGATGGCCTCGGTGTCCGGCCGGTCGAGGATGTGGAACTCCCGGGGGTAGCCCAGCCGGGGGGCCAGGCGGCGGAGCCAGAGATGGGCCAGGGAGTGGAAGGTCCCCCCGGCCACCCGCCGGCAGGACTCGTCGGCCAGCTCGCCGGCCCGGGTCATCATCTCCTCGGCCGCCTTGCGGGTGAAGGTCAGGAGGAGGACCCGCTCCGGGGAAACCCCCTCCTCCACCAGCCGGGCCAGGCGGAAGACAAGGGTCCTGGTCTTGCCCGAGCCGGCCCCGGCCACCACCAGGACCGGGCCCTCCAGGGTGGTGGCCGCTTCCAGCTGGGCCGGGTTGAGGAGCTTTTGGTATTCGATCATCTAGCTAGCCTGGGCAGTTCACGAGCTCAAATCCGGCCGCCGGGGCCCGGTCCGGAGGGCCAAGCCGAAGCCACCCCCTGGCGAGTCCGGCTCAGGCGAGGCCGAGACGGCCCCCTCGGCCCGCCCGGAGGGTGAACCCCGGCCAAAACCCTCACCCCGGAAAGTTTACAAACCTTGGTCCTCCAAAACCGTCTTAAAGTCAACGTAACAACTTGGATCGTCACTCAATTGCTTTGTCTTTTCGGCGGTCTTCATGAAAAATTCGGGCCAGCGGTGAGTAAAGCACAAGATGTGCGACCTTGATACCCGAAAAGGGCCAAATATGCAACAATTAAGCTTGGTAACCCCTCCAGGGGCGGCTCGAGACGGCTCCCGGAGGGGCCTCAGCTCCGGCCGGGGTTAAAGCTCCCTCTCAGCCTTCTGAAAAAGCGGCTCATCCGTTGCCGATCGCCCCGGACCAGGTCCTTCAAGCCCGCCCGGAGAAGGTACCTGGCCCGAACCAGGGGCTGGCTCTCCCACAGACGGACCGCCTCGAAGAGGGCCCGGCTCAGGCCCACCCGGCGGAGCCGGGGGCTGGTCAGGAGCCCCATCCGGAAGGGGCTGATCCTTCCGCCCCGGAAGGCGACCTGGTTCAGGAGGATGAAGAGCCGGTTGAGGTAGGTCGGAGCGACCTGGTTGTAGTGCTTGGCGTAGACCTCCCGGCGCTCGTCCCTGAGCAGCCCCTCCTCCCTGGCCTTGAGGTGGAGCTCGGTCCCGGGGTAGAGGTTGAGGGAGAAGAGACAGAGCTGAAAGGGGGGCGGGAGGCTGGAGAGGAGGAGGAGGGTTTCCACCAGGTCCTCCTCCCTCTCCCAGGGGTTGTCCAGGATGATGTCGTACTGAGGCGGCCGGCCGGCGGCGGAGAGGCGGTGGGCCAGCTCGGCCGCGGAGCGGATCTGCTGGTTGGTGTGGCGGCGGTGGTAGAGGCTCTTGGTCCTCTCGGCCCCGGACTGGATCCCGATCCGGACGAAGTCCAGACCCGCCCCGACCAGGTCGGCCAGCTTGGCCTGGTCCATGGTCGCCGGGGTGACCCCGGTCACGGCCAGGGGAAGGGCCACCTCCTTGCGGTAGCGGTCGCAGAAGCGGGCGATCTCCTCCCGGTCGTAGGCCAGGAAGAAGGCGTCGTCGTCGAACTTGATCCGGTCGATGAAGGGCAACCTGGCCTTGGCCCGGAGGAGCTCCTCCACCACCCCGTCCAGGTCCCGCCGGCGGACCATCCTCTGGCCGGGGTAGAGCTTTTTAAGGGTCGAGTTGACGCAGTAGGTGCAGCCAAAGGGGCAGCCCCGGGAGGGCATGGTCACGTAGGTCGTCCCCATCTCTTGCCGGAGGAGCTCCAGGCCGGCCGGCTGGATCCGGCCCTGGGAGAGGAGGAGGTGGTCCTCCAGGTCCCAATCCGGCCAGGGCAGGGAAGAGAGGTCCTGGATCAGGGGCCGGAGGGGGTTCTTGAATATCTCCTCCCCCTCCCGGACCCAGAGCCCGGGCAGGTAACGGATATCCTCCCCGGCGGACATCCTGCCGGCCAGCTCGACCATGGTCTCCTCGGCCTCCCCCAGGCAGACCAGGTCCGCCTCGGTCAGGCCCTCCTCGGGGCTGATAGTGGGGTGGATCCCGCCCCAGACCACGGTCGTTCCGCCGCCGGCCTTAAGGGCCCGGGTCAACTGGCCGGCGTTGGCCAGGAAGTTGGACATGACCGACAGGCCCACTAGGCCGGAGCCCCGGGTCACCCGGACGAGCTGCTCCAAAACGGCCGGCTGGTAGGGCCGGTTGAACTCCTGGGGCAGGAGGATGAGCCGGACCTGGTGGCCGGCCCGCTTCAGGCAGGCCGAGATGGTCCGCAGCCCGAAGGCCTCCAGGCCGGGGTAGGGGGAGATGAGGCTGATCCGCATCCAGGAGAGGTTACTTCTTTCCCGGCCGGGAGGCAACCGCCCTGAAAGCCGGCCCAGCCAGGGATCTGAAAGGGCAGTTGATGGTCCGGAGGGGTCCTCCCCAGGGGAGCTAACGGTAATGGAGCCAGGCCACCAGGCCTTCCTTGAAGGTCCGCCACCAGCTCATGCCCAAGGCTTTCCGATAGTAAAAAAGGAGGTAGCTGGTCCGGTGGATGTACTTGTAGATGGTCGGATGGTCGTATCTGATGAGCCTCCGGACCAGCCCCAGGGTCCAGGGAAAGCGCTTGACCAGGTGGACGAACTTCTGGAGCCGGACCACCTCCTCTATCTGGGGTTGCTTGAGAAGGCTCAGGGTGTGGGTGTCGACCACGTCCTCGCTGGTGATGGCCAGGTCGATGAGGCCCTGCTCCAGGCAGTACTCGGCCAGGTCGGTCCCCGGGAAGGGCTGGTAAACGCTGGTCCAGGCCGTCTCGGCCCCGATCTCCAGGTTCAGCTCCAGGGTCCTGAGCGCCTCCTCCAGGCTCTCGCCGGGCAGGCCCATCATGTTGGTGGTGTTGAAGGGGATCCCCGCCTCCTGCAGATAGGCCGCCGTGGAGCGGATCTGATCGTCCCTGATCCTCTTTTTCAGGACCTGGTTGCGGAGCCTCTCCACCCCGGACTCGACCCCGAAGGAGACGAAGCGGCAGCCGGCTCCCTTGAGGGCCAGGGCCATCTCCCTGGTCAGTTGATCGGCCCTGACGTTGCAGTAGAAGGGGATGGAGAACCGTGAGCCGTAGGCCTCCAGGAAGCTGAAGAGCCACTTGGGGTCGGCCACGAAGGTGTCGTCCATGAACTGGATCTGGCCGATCTTTCGCCTTTTTTGGACCCGGTCTATCTCCTCCAGGAGGCCCTCCACGCTCCGGTACCTGACGTAGGGTCCCAGGCCGCGGACCATCTCCTGCATTCTGCGGTTGAAGCAGAAGGTGCACTGGTAGGGGCAGCCCCTGCCGGCGGCGAAGCAGACGTTGGGCGCCCGGGCGATGAAGGGGTAATCGTCGTAGATCTCCCGGTCCGGGAAGGGGATCTGGTCCAGATCCACCAGGGGCCGGAGGGGGTTTTTGACCAACCGTCCGTCCCGCTGGAAGACCAGGTTGTCGATCCCCTCGAAACCTCCCCCTCCCTCCACCGCGTCCAGGATCTCGGCCAGGGCCCCCTCTCCCTCTCCCCGGCAGGCCAGGTCCACCTCCGGCTCCAGTCCGATCTCGGGAAAGAAGGTCGGGTGGGGGCCGCCGAAGACGATCAGCGGCCGGGGTTCCAGCCTCTCCCTCAAGGCCCGGCTGAGCTTTAAGTATCCCTTTTGGTAGCCGGTCATGACCGAGAAGGCGACGATATCGGGCTTGAAATCGGCCGCCTTGCGGAGAATATGCTTGCTCGAACCCACGGCCGAGGTGACCGGGTGACCTTTGGCCCTGGCTATGGCGGCCAGGGTCATGACCCCGATCTGCTCGGTGAACAGGGGTTGGACAAACATTATCCTGGTCATGGAGATTCCTCTCGGAATGGCTTGGACAGGCCGGAAGGACCTTCCGGGGAGCTCACCCCGCCCGCCCTCAAAGGCCTCCTCGTCCCGGGGCAGATCCTTGCCCGGGAGACGGTCCTTCCCTTCCCCAAGCTTGAGGGGGCGGGAGGCCTCAGAACCCGGCCTGGGCCCGGGGAACGGCGGTCAGGACGGCCTCCTCCGCGGTCAGGGCCCCTTTCTGGATCAGCTCATCGATAACCTGGTCAAAGATCGGCCGGGGCCGGTCATTGCCGAAGAAGAGGCTGATGGTCTCGCCGAACCAGGGGCACTCGCTCAAGTGGCCGAAAAGGGAATGGGCCGGCAGGCCGCCGGTTCTCAGGAGGGTGAAGACGATGATCTTCTTGATCTGATCCAGCCCCTGGGTCCTGGGCTCGGCGATGAAACGCTCCAGCTTCGATCTGGCCCGGTCCACGGCCCCGGCCAGGTCCTCAAAGGGCCGCCCATGGCCGGGGTAGACCTTCCGGACCTTGAGCCCGGCGAGCCTGTCCAGGCTCTCCAGGGCCCTGAAGACGCAGTCCAGCCCCTCGATCCTGGGGGTGAGGACGCCCAGGTCGTCCTCCCACAGGGCGTCGGAGGAGAGCAGGATCTCCTCCCGGGGCTCGAAGAGGGCGATCATCCCGGCGGCGTGGCCCGGCAGGTGGAGGACCTGGAAGGTCATGGCCCCCAGCCGGACCTCCTGGCCGTCCTCCAGGCTCTCGTGGGTGGGGAAGAACTCCGCCTCGTGATCGTAGTAGTACCACCAGGTGGCCCATTTGTTCCGGGTCTCGACATAGTGCCTGGAGATGGGGTGGAGTGAGACCCGGCAGGCGGAGGTCTCCTGGATGCTCCTGACCGAGCCCACGTGATCGGCGTGGGTGTGGGTCAGGATGATCCGCTTCACCGCGGCCGGCTCCAGCCCCAAGGCGGCCAGCTCGGCCAGGGTCTCCTCATGCCCCTGGGCGTAACCCGTGTCGATCAGGGCCGGCTCGGGCCCCAGAAAAACAAAATGGTTGGCGTTGAGCCAATCCCGCCCGATGAAGAAGAGGCCCGCTCCGATCTCCTCAGCCATTGACACCCCCGGGGGGTTATGTATACCGACCCCGCCGGCCTTGACAAGCAAAATCATCCCCCCGGGTCGCCGGAGAGGTGGCCTTTAGCCGCCCAAAGGACCTTGACACTCCAGCCGGGCTGGCCTATAAATTAGGCCGGCGAGCGGGAATAACTCAGTGGTAGAGTGCGACCTTGCCAAGGTCGAAGTCGCGGGTTCAAATCCCGTTTCCCGCTCCAAAAAGACGCTTCACCCCGGGGCCAAGGCTCCGGGGTTTTTCATTACTCCCGGGGGTCCTCCGAAGGCTTGACCGGACCGGCCTTTTTAAAGGGGTTTCTGGCCACGGCCATGGCGAACAGAAAGGGGTAGGTCACCTTGAGGTGGGCCAGGTGGTCCAGCCAAGCCGAGGCCAGGAGCCGGTAGGCCCGGTGGATGTCCACCCCCAGGTGGGCCTTCTCCTGGTCGCTCATCTCGGCCTCGTAGGTAAAGCGGTGGTCCAGCTCCTGGTGAAGGTGGAAGACGGCCAGGAGGAGCTCGGCCGAGGAGTCCTCTTCCAGGAGGCTGGGGTTCTCCAGGATCCGGATGAGAAACCCGCTTTTTTCCTGGATCAGCCGCCGCATGGCCTCCAGGTCGGCCTTCTCCGGGTCGACCCGGTAGGAGTGACCGCCCAGAAGGGTCTTCATCCGCTCCAGGGAGTCGGCCGTCAAGGGGCCCTCGGCCCCCATCTCCCGGCAGATCCGGTCGCGCTCCCCGTCGGCCGCGGTCCACAGGGAGAGCAGCTCGGTCCCCAGCTCGGAGAAGAAAAGGCCCATGATCATGTCCTGCTTCCGCTGCCGGGCCCGCTTCTCCCTCCGGCTCAGGAGCCACTCGGTGCCGTTGGCCACCAGGCCGGTGAAGGTTCCCACCCCGCCTAGGATCAGGACGATGGTCAGCCACTTCCCGGCCGGGCTGACCGGGCTGATGTCACCGTAACCCACGGTGGTGATGGTCACAAAGGTGAAGTAGGCCGCGTCCAGGGGCGAATGCCCCTCCACGATCATGAACCCCACCGTGCCCAGGAGCAGAATCCCGGCCATGATCCCTAAAAAGATCCTGAAGTGGAGCGACGTCCGGTCCATTGCCTGCCCTAACCTCAAGAGGTAATTATCAATTCCTTCGGTTGATTCTGATCGGTGAGGAGGACCTTGTCAATCCGCCCTCGGAGGGGTCCGGCCGGGGCCGGGCCCGGCGGCCCTTGCCGGGGGCGAGGTCTTCATTTGAGCCGGCGCAATCCTTGGCCTTTTTTCCCCTTTCTTTTTCCTTTGGTGGTCTTGGCCAACTGTTCGGGTTAAGATGGTCCCGGGTCAGGGTCTCGACCCAGGACAGGCTGGACTGGAAAGCCGGAGCCGGTTCGCCGGACCGGGGCCGGGGAAAGTCCAGTTTTGCCGGAGGGAGCGGGCGCGCCCGGGCGGGGCGCGATCTCATCCTCACTAGCCGACCGAGGTCTATCGTGCCTGACGCCCAGCAGCCCTCTCCCAAGGCCCCGGCTTACCGCTGGCTGGTCTTCGGGCTTTTGGCCGCGGCCTACTTCATGGTCTACTTTCACCGGACCTCGCCGGCCGTGGTGGCCCTGGACATGATGGCCGACCTCAAGGCCGGCGGGGCCCTGATGGGCCTCCTGGCCTCGGCCTACTTCTACCCCTACGCCCTGATGCAGCTCCCGGCCGGCCTCCTCTCCGACTCCTGGGGCCCCCGCCGGTCCATCAGCCTTTTCTTTCTCCTGGCCGGGCTGGCCTCCCTTCTTTTCGGGCGGGTCTCCTCGGTGGGAGGGGCCATCGGGGCCCGGATCCTGGTCGGGCTGGGGGTCTCGATGCTCTTCGTGCCGACCCTCAAGGTCCTCACCAACTGGTTCAAAAAAACCGAGTTCGCCTTCATGACCGGTCTTCTGATGGTTATCGGCGGCCTGGGAGCCCTGTCCGCGGCCGGACCGCTGGCCTTCTTAAGCGGGAGGCTGGGCTGGCGCGGCTCGTTTACGGCCATAGGCCTGGTCACCCTGGCCCTGGCCGGGGCCATCTGGGTCCTGGTCCGGAACACCCCGGCCGAGAAGGGGCTGCCGCCCCTGGTGGAGGAGGGCCCAGATAAGAGCGGCGGTTCCCAGGGTTTCGGCCTTCTGGAGGGGGTCCTCCTGGTCCTCAAGCGGTGGCGGTTCTGGTCCCTGGCGGTCTGGTTTCTGCTGGGCCCGTCCATCTTCTTCGCCTTCGGCGGGCTGTGGGGCGGACCATACCTCTCCCAGGTCTACGGCCTCAGCCGGACCCAGGCCGGCCAGGTCCTGTCCCTGCTGGCCGTGGGCCTGATTCTGGGGAGCCCCTTCTGGTCCCATCTCTCCGACCGGGTTCTCCGCTCCAGGAAGAGGTGCATCGTCATCTCGGCCGGGGTGACCCTTCTGGTGACCCTGCCCCTGGCCTTCTTCCCGGCCGGGCTGAACCTTAACCTTCTCTACCTCCTCTGCTTCCTTCTGGGGGCTTTTGGCAGCGCCATCGTGGTCATCGGCTTTACTGCGGCCAAGGAGCTGTTCCCTCTCGATCTGGCCGGCACCTCGGTGGGCCTGGTCAACCTGTTCCCCTTTCTGGGCGGGGCTCTGCTTCAGGTCCTGGTGGGGGTGGTTCTGGAGAGAAGCGGCGGGCCCCAAGGCGTCTTCAGCGCCCAGGCCTACGGCAACGGGTTCAAGATTTTCTTCTTTTCGGCCCTCCTGGCCCTGGCCGCCTCCCTCCTGGTCCAGGAGACCCTGGCCGGGAAGAAGCCCTCACCATGACCAGGGTGTTTTTCAAGGCAAGCCGGGGCCGGCCATTTGGCGCGGCCCTGAAGGGAGATCCAAGGAGTCGGATTATGACCCGTCTGGTCGGCAAGCAAGCGTTGCTCCCTGTTTTTCTTCTCCTTCTCCTGACCGTCTCCGGTCCGGCCGGGGCGGCCGCGGTCCAGGAGCCGGAGAACCCTCCGGCGCTGAAGGCGGTGATCCTGGTGGCGGAGATGCAGGGGGTCCTCTTGCGAGGAATCGGCTCGGCCTTCACCTGCGCCTTTTTGGGCCAGCCCCGGGAGGAGACCGGCTTCTACGCCGACCTGGAGGCCTTTGGGGCCAAGGCCCGCCAGCTCAGGCCCCTGATCAGCATCGACCGGCCGGACGCCAAGAGAAAAACCAAGTACTACAACAAGCTCATCACCCAGTACAGCGACATCAAGACCCTCGGCGACGGCCTCCTGGAGGGGTTCGAGAGGTCGGGGCGGCTGGACCGGTCCCTTGCCTTGAAGCTCCGCCGGGCCGCCGAGCGGGTGACCTATCGGACCCACGAGCTGCTGCGCTTCTGCGCCGAGGAGATCGCCTTCACCTCCATCAGCCCGGCCCAACGCCGCCGCTACGTGGAGGCGATGTTGCTCATGAAGATGCACTCCGACCTCTTGAACGCGGTCAAGGAGGCCTTTGCCGATCAGCTCGTGGGGGACGATAACCTGTCCCATGGGCTACTGGCACAGCCTGGGGGAGTTCGACATCCACGCCGCCATGTACCGGGGGCTGGTGGACTTCGAGCGGCCGGAGCACAAGACCAAGGCCCGGCTCTTCGGCCGGCTCCTGGAGGCCAAGCACGACATCCTGGTCAAGGGCGAGGCCATGTACCTGATGGTGGAGAGGACCGCCCGGCCCTGCCTGGAGGAGGCCAAGCTCCTCCAGGAGGCGGCCGCGGCGGTGGAACCTCTCTTTCAGGCCCTGTGGAAGGAGACCACCAAGCAGTGAGCTCCGGCGGCCTTCGGCTCAGCCCAGGCTGGCCCTGAGGGCCTGGCCCAGGTAGTCCACCCCGATCAGCTCCAACCCGGACAGGCGTCCGGCCGCCGCCAGCCGGCCCGGGACGACGGCCCGCTCAAAACCGAGCTTGCGGGCCTCCTGGAGTCTTATCCCGGCCCGGCCCACGCTCCTCACCTCTCCGGCCAGGCCCACCTCGCCCAGGAAGACGGTCTTGGGCTCCACGGCCCGGTCCAGGAGGGACGAGGCCAGGGCGCAGGCTACGCCTAAATCGGCTCCGGGCTCGGTTATCCTGACCCCCCCGGCGGCGTTGACGTAGACGTCCTGGCCGCCCAGGCTCAAGCCCTGCTTCTTCTCCAGGACCGCGGCCAGAAGGGCCACCCGGCCCGGATCCACCCCCAGGGCGGACCGCCGGGGCTGGGTAAAGGAGCTGGGGCTGACCAGGGCCTGGATCTCCACCAGGATGGGCCTGCTCCCCTCCAGGCAGGGGACCACCACCGAGCCCGGCTGACCGATGGGCCTTTCGGCCAGGAAATGGGCCGAGGGGTTGTCCACCGGTTTAAGCCCCTGGCCGCCCATCTCAAAGACCCCGATCTCGTTGGTGGAGCCGAACCTGTTCTTGGCCGCCCTGATTATCCTGAACCCCTGGCCCTCGTGGCCCTCGAAGTAGAGGACGGTGTCGACCATGTGCTCCACCACCTTGGGCCCGGCCAGGCCGCCGGACTTGGTGACGTGACCCACCAGGAAGAGGGGCATGTCCAGCCCCTTGGCCAGCCGGCTGAGCCTGGCCGTGGACTCTCTGATCTGGGTCAGGCTGCCCGGGCCCGGTCCTCCCTCGTCGCAGGCCAGGGTCTGGATGGAGTCCACCACCATGGCCCGGGGCTTGAGCTCCTCGATCCAGGCCATGATCCGCTCGACCTTGGTCTCGGTCAGGAGGAGAAGGCCGCGGCCCTCGATCCCCAGCCGGTCGGCCCGGAGCCTGATCTGGCGGACCGACTCCTCGCCGCTGAGATAAAGGACCGGGGGATCAAGACCGGCCAGGTGGCCCAGGCACTGGAGCATCAGGGTCGACTTGCCAATTCCCGGGTCCCCTCCCACCAGGACCACCATCCCCTCCCGGATCCCTCCTCCCAGGACCCGGTCCAGCTCCGAGGAGCCGGTGGACAAGCGACCCCGGTCGGCCCTCTCCACCAGGTCGAGCCGGGTGGGTTTGGCTCCGGCCAGGTCCAACTCCGGGGGCCGTCCGCCGCCGGGCCGCTTTGCCTTAAGCTCCTCCTCCAGGCTCTCCCAGGTTTGGCAGGCCGGGCAGCGACCCATCCACTTCAGCTCCACGTGACCGCAGCTTCGACAGCGGAAGATGGTCTCCTTGGCGGGCATGACGGATCATGATCGCAGAAACCGCTTCCTCCCACAAGACCGGCCGCCTTCTTAAGGACCCCTGGGACCAGGTGCTCCTGAGCCCTCTTTTCCTTGAACCAGCCCGGGGGCGGGTGTAGATTAGCCGCCATGAGGGTCTGCGTCATCGACGGCCAGGGCGGCGGCATCGGCAGCGTCCTGATCAAGGCCATCCGGGCCGAGTTCGGCGAGTCCCTGGAGATCATCGCCCTGGGGACCAACGCCGCGGCCACGACCCAGATGATGAAGGCCAGGGCCAACAAGGGGGCCTCGGGAGAGAACGCCATCTGCCACAGCGCGGCCAGGGCCGACGTCATCGCCGGCCCCCTGGGGATCGTTCTGGCCAACGCCATGATGGGCGAGGTCAGCCCCAGGATAGCCGCGGCCGTGGCCGGCAGCCCGGCCTACAAGCTCCTCCTGCCCCTGACCAGGGAGGAGGTGGAGGTGGTGGGGGTGGTCCCCGAGCCCCTGCCCCACCTGGTGGACAAGCTGGTGGTCAAGCTCAAGGAGTTGATGAAAGATGTGTGAAGCAATCGCCTATTTGATCAAGGACGGCCAGGAGGAGATCATCCTGGAAGGGGTGGATCTGGTCGAGCCCGAGGAGGACGGCGGCTTGAAGCTGGTCTCCATCTTCGGGGAGCAGAAGGTGGTCAAGGCCAAGATCAAGAAGATGGCCCTGGTGGACCACAAGATCTACCTGGAACCGGCCTGAGGACCGACTAAAAGACCCCGGCCGGCTCGGGGGCCAACCTTGGCTCCGCTCCCGAAGGCCTCTCCCTGGCCTAGGCCCTCTCCTTGAGGGGTTGGAGACCGGTCCTCCTCCCCGCCCCGCTGTTGCCGGCCCTGAACCAGCCCATCTGCCACCAGCGGGGCCTGACCAGGCTTTCGATCTCCTCCAGCCGCTCCCTGGCCGCCTGGCGCCCGATCTCGATTATCTCCGGGCCCCGGGCGAAGTCGGCCCAGTGAAAACCGCCCGCCTCGGGGTGGACCACCAGGTCGGTCAGGGTAAGATCCTTCTCCTTGAGCCTGGTTGAGGCCGCCTCGGCCCAGCGGATGAGGACCTCGACCACGTTCCCGTAGCTTTCCCTGAGCTCCAGGGGGCGGTCCACATCCACGGCCAGGATGACCTCGGCCCCCATCTTAAGAAGCGGCTCGGCCGGCAGGACCATCACCCCGCCCCCGTCGGAGTAGAGGGCATTCCCGTCACGGACCGGCTCGGTCAACCCTGGCAGGGCGGCCGAGGCCCGAACGGCCAGGGGCAGCGACCCCTCCCGGAAGATCCTGGTTCGCCCGTCCACCAGGTTCAGGGCCGGGCAGGCAAAGGGGATCTTGGTCTGGCCGAAGCTCACCTCGGGGATGAAAAAGTCGATTATCCTCTTGTAGACCTCCTCGGAGAGGAGGCCCGAGCGGCGGAGCATCATCCCCTGGAAGATGATCCGTTTCAGCCGCCCTCCCAGCCAGACGGCCAGGCCGGTCTCCTCGGTCTGCTTGAGGTCGAGCCCGGTCAGGAAGTCGAACCTGGCCTGCTTGAAGAGAGTGGACTCCAGAAACCGTTCAAAGACCTTCTGGAGGAGCCGGCTGTCCCGGTAGAGGGCGTAGCCGGCCCCGATGATGGCTCCGCTGGAGGTCCCGCTGATGGCGGTCACCTCGATCCCGGCCTGGCTCAAGACCTGGAGAACGCCCACGTGGGCCAGCCCCCTGGCCCCTCCGCCGCTCAAGGCCAGGCCCAACCTTCTCTGACGGCTCATCCTTCGCCTCCCGGTTCGAGGCGGCCCCCGCTTGGAAAGGGGCCAAGGCGGCCTTCCGCGATAATCTCATCATAGCCATGAGACTGGACAAAAACAATCAACTACCCCGCCGAAAGCAGCGGGGTATGTCAGCGGAAATCCCTATCAGCACCTCACGGCAAGCCGCGGCGAATGAAACCCCCTTGGGGGGTTCAACCTTTTTCCGGTGGCCGGGCGGCCGGGCCGCGATCCCTCCCGGTCAGGAGCCCCGGAGGACGGGCCGGCCGGGTCCCGGCCGGAGGGGGCTACCCAGCCGGCCCGGTTATGTGCTAAGCAGACCCCTGGGGCCGGGACCTCCCGGGTAAATGCATGAGCCAAAGAAGGGAAGACGGATGAGCGGAACGGTTCTGATCACCATGAAGACGAATGAGGAGATCAGGCGGACCATCGAGGCCGGGCTGGGCGGCCCGGCCGGGATCGTCTACCTGGAGGATCTGGACCAGGGCCAGCGGGCCGGGGCCTTCAAGGAGGCCGAGGTGGTCCTCTTCTTTCACTTCTCCGAGGAGATAGCCCCGGAGGAGCGCCCCTGGCTGGAGGGCTCGGCCCTCCTGCAATCGATCCCGGCCGGGGTGGAGATGCTGCCCTTTGCCGACCTGCCCCCGGAACCGACCATCTGCGCCAACGCCGGGGCCTGGGCCGAGCCCCTGGCCGAGTACTTCCTGGGGATGATGATCGCCCTGGGCAAGGAGTTCCTCCTCTACCGGCAAAAGCTGGCCCGGGAGGAGTTCGACCGGTCCGAGGTCAGGTGCTTTCAGGGTGCGGTCTTAGGGATAGTCGGCTTCGGGGGCATCGGCCGGGCCGTGGCCCGGGTGGTCAGGCCGCTGAAGATGAGGATCATGGCCCTCACCAGCCGGGGGCGGACCGACGAGCAGGTGGATTTCATCGGCACCCTGGACGACCTGGAGCAGGTCCTGAGGGCCTCGGACGTGGTCCTCCTCTCGATCCCCCTGACCAGGCGGACCAGGGGTCTCATCGGGGCCCGGGAGCTGGGTTGGATGAAGGAGGACGCGGTTCTGATCAACGTCGCCCGGGGGCCCATCGTGGACGAGGAGGCCCTCTACCGGCACCTCCAAACCCACCCGGACTTCAAGTTCGGCTCCGACGTCTGGTGGCGGGAGCCCATGGCCGGGGAGGAGTTCAGCCTCCGCCACCCCCTCTTCGACTCCCCCAACGTCCTGGGAACCCCCCACAACGCCGACCTGGTCAAGGGGATGGTTCCCATTGCTGTCGGGGCGGCGGTGGCCAACGTGGCCAGGTATCTGGAGGGCCAGCCCCTCCAGGGGGTGGTCAACCGGTCGGATTACGCTTAACCCGGGCACTCTCCGGGGCGGGTTTTTCGGGCGCCGGGGTCGGCCCCCGGCGCCGCGAGGCTCGAACCCTGCCAAATCGGGTAGGTTGGGTTAGCCCGGATATTTCACGAGTCGAGTTGGCCGCAGATGCAAGGCGCGGGACATGAGGCTATAGTCACCCTATGCCGAGTGTCACGCAACGCAGCAGATGCGACCAAATCGGCTCGCCCGCAGGGTGAAGACCGCCAAAGATTTCTCACCGGGCAGCGGA
>Ga0068714_10003684_pt1 | contig 17843 bp, 13 predicted proteins | sample MTBNYHSulfiMetaG_FD_62988 | JGI IMG/M metagenome (GOLD analysis project Ga0068714, IMG submission 62988) | Enrichment culture microbial communities from rom New York Harbor, USA that are MTBE-degrading - MTBE-NYH (New York Harbor Sulfidogenic)... | ecosystem: Environmental > Aquatic > Marine >...
GCGGCCTATATTCAATATCCCCAGGCCGTTCCCTTGAAATACGCAATTGATCCTGTAAACTGCATCTGGCTCAACAAGCCGGGGCGGTGCGGGGCCTGTGCCAAATACTGTCCCACGCAGGCCGTCGATCTGACCCAGACCGACCGGGAGGTAACGCTTGAGGTGGGTTCTATTGTCGTGGCCACGGGCTGCGGTCTGTCGCAGGGTACGGTGTTTCAGTATGCCAATTCCCCAAATGTGGTGACGAGTGTGGAGTTTGAGCGGATTCTGAGCGCTACCGGCCCCTACCGCGGTCACCTGGTGCGACCCTCCGACGGCAATCCCCCGAAGAAGATCGCCTGGCTACAGTGCGTAGGATCGAGGGACAGGACCAATCGTTACTGTTCAGCGGTCTGCTGCATGTACGCGATCAAGGAGGCGGTCATTGCCAAGGAGCACAGCGCGGAACCGCTGGATACGGCTATCTTCTTCATGGATATGCGCACCTCGGGCAAGGATTTCGATAAGTACTACAGACGAGCGGAAGAGGAATCCGGCGTCCGCTTCATCCGTTCCCGTATCCAGAATATCAGTCCTCTTGAGGATGGGGGGCTTTTGCTCCGGTATGCCACCGAGGACGGTCGCATAAGCGCGGAGCCTTTTGATATGGTGGTTCTGTCCGTGGGCCTCAAGCCGTCGCCAGCCATGGTTGATCTGTCGGAACGGCTGGATGTGGAGGTGGATCAATACGGTTTTGTGGCAACCGGAGACCTTTCTCCCGTCGCCGCCTCGCGCCCGGGTATCTATGTCTGCGGGGCGTCCGAAGGGCCGAAGGACATCCCCCAGTCGGTCATGGAAGCGAGCGCCGCCGCCTGCGGAGCATCTACCCTCCTTAGCGAGGTGAGACATACCATGTCGCAGGAAAAAAGCTATCCCGCGGAGTCGGACGTCACCGGAGAAGAACCGCGGGTGGGCGTCTTTGTGTGCCATTGCGGTATCAACATCGGTGGCGTGATCGATGTCGAAGGTGTGAGGGCCTACGCCGGCAGCCTTCCTGGTGTGGCCTACGTCGAATCCAACCTCTTCACGTGTTCCCAGGACACCCAGGAGAAGATGAAGGCCGTTATCAAAGAGCACGGGCTCAACCGGGTCGTGGTAGCCTCCTGCAGCCCGCGCACGCATGAGCCTATCTTTCAGCAGACGCTGCGTGAAGCCGGACTCAATAAGTTTCTATTTGAGCTGGTGAATATTCGGGATCAGGGATCGTGGGTGCATCGCAATGAGCCGGAGCGGGCTACGGACAAGGCCAAAGACCTGATCCGTATGGCTGTGGCCAAGATGCGTCTGGCCGAGGCTTTGCCCGGCATGAAGCTGCCCGCCAGCAGGGACGTTCTTGTAGTGGGAGGCGGCGTGGCGGGCATGGTCAGCGCTCTGGATCTGGCTGACCAGGGCCACACCGTGCACCTGGTAGAGAGGGACCAATACCTCGGCGGCCAGGCGACCTCGTTGCGGCGGACATGGCAGGGAGAAGATATCCAGGCCTACGTAGCCGGCCTGGTTGAGGCCGTTACAGCCCACGAACGCGTACAGGTTTACTTCCAGACTACGCTCAAGGGCGTTACCGGTTCGGTCGGAAATTTTGAGACGACAGTGGTGTCCGGTGGGGACGGCAGCACGCGCAAGATCGAACATGGCGCGGCTATTCTGGCTACCGGCGCCGGGCCGGCAAGGACGGAAGAATACCTGGCCGGACAAGATCCAAATGTCTATCAAGGGGTCGAACTGGATCAGGTCATAGCGCGAGAACCGGAGAGGATCAAGCAAGCGCAATCGGCTGTCTTCATTCAGTGTGTCGGCTCCCGTGACGAGCACCGCCCGTATTGCAGCCGGATCTGTTGCACGCACAGCACAGCCAACGCCCTGGAATTGAAGAGGCTGAATCCGAAAATAGAGGTCTACATCCTCTACCGCGACCTGCGCACCTACGGCAAACGGGAGGACCTCTACCGCCAGGCCAGGGAGCAGGGGGTCATCTTCCTGCGCTACGATCCGGCGGACAAACCCCGGGTGGAGTTGGTGGCCGGTGCCGCCGGCGCCTCTCGTCTGAAAGTGGCGGTTACCGATAGGCTTCTTGGCGAGACTTTGGAGATCTATCCTGATTTCGTTTCTCTGGCCACGGCGATCGAGTCAACTGGGCAGAAGAAGCTGGCGGAGATGTTTAAGGTGCCGGTTAACGATGACGGCTTCTTCATCGAAGCCCACATGAAGCTGAGGCCGGTTGACCTGACGACCGAAGGGGTTTTCGTGTGCGGCATGGCGCACTATCCCAAGCCTATGGAGGAAAGTATCGCTCAGGCCAAAGCAGCAGCGGGGCGGGCCGGTGCCCTGCTGGCCAAAGGGTGCCGCGAGATCGAGGGTGTGGTGGCCTCCGTCAGCCCGGACCTTTGTGTGTCCTGCCTGACCTGCGTCAGACTATGTCCTTATCATGTCCCGGCCATCAATGCAGAGGGCAAAGCCGAGATCGATCCGGCCAGTTGTCAGGGCTGCGGAATATGCGTGGCCGAGTGTCCGGCCAAAGCCATCAGTTTCAAGTATCTCACAGATAAACAGGTCATTGCCGGATGCAGGGCCTTGTTGAGAAAGGCGGCAGGTTGAAAGACTTTACCCCAGTTATCGTAGCTTTCTGCTGCAAGTATTGAGCCTATTCTGCGGCTGACCTGGCAGGCTCAGCGCGACTGCAATACCCATCTAATGTCCGGATCGTACGCGTTCCGTGCACCGGACGGGTGGATATTATCCACATCCTCAGGGCCCTGGAGGATGGGGCGGATGGCGTCTATGTGGCCGGTTGCCTGGAAGGGGAATGCCATTTCCAGACCGGAAATCTCAAGGCGAAAAAACGGGTTCAATACGTTAAAGGGCTCCTGCGCGACCTGGGCATTGAGCCGGAAAGGGTGGAGATGTACAACATGTCCGCGGCTCAGGGCGGGCGCTTTGCGGAGGTGGCCAGGGAAATGGTAGATCGGATAAAAAAAATAGGGCCAAGTCCGTTACGTGGAGAACGAGGAGAATAACGTATGATTGTTGGCGAACAGAAGCCATTTGCTGAAATTGTCGAGATGCTGAAAGGGTTCCAAAAGATCCTGGTTCTTGGGTGTGGCACCTGCGTAACCGTGTGTTTTGCCGGCGGCGCCAAAGAGGTGGAGATCCTTTCGTCGCTGATTCGCATGGACCGCAAGAAAAAAGGGGAACCCGTTGAGATCGTTGAGAAGACCCTCGTCCGGCAGTGTGATCCGGAGTATCTCCAGGAGCTTTCCGGGTCCATAGGCGAGTATGACGCGGTGCTGTCCATGGCCTGCGGCGTAGGCGTCAATTTCCTGGCAGATACCTATGCGAACACCGTTTTCCTCCCCGCACTAAACACCAAATTCATGGGAGTCACAGAGGAACACGGCGTCTGGTCCGAGCGCTGTGCCGGCTGCGGCCAGTGCATTCTGGACATGACCGGCGGACTGTGTCCCATCGCCCGGTGTTCCAAAGGCCTCTTCAATGGCCCCTGCGGCGGCTCGGTCAATGGGAAATGCGAGATAAGCAAGGACGTGGACTGCGTATGGCAGCTAATATATGACCGTCTGAAGGGTCTCAATCGACTGGACAAGCTTGACGAGATTTTCCCCATAAAGGATTGGTCGGCGAGTCCCCACGGTGGTCCGCGGAAGATTGTGAGAGAGGATCTGAAAGTATGAAATCGGGAAGCAGTCTGGAGAGAATACTGGAAAGCGGGCAGTTCGCCGTAACCTCGGAGTGCGGGCCACCCAAGGGAACTTCGGGCCAGGTGGTCAAGCGCAAAGGGGAACTCCTGAAGACCTGCTGTGACGCTTTGAACATAACGGACAACCAGACGGCCATCGTGAGGATGTCCAGCCTCAGCGGGTGCGTTCTTCTGAGGGAACTGGGTATAGAGCCGGTGATGCAGATGGTGGTGCGCGACCGGAACCGGATCGCCATTCAGAGCGACATTCTGGGCGCCGTGGCGCTGGGAGTCCGTAATCTGCTTTGTCTATCCGGTGACCACCAGAGATTCGGCAATCATCCGCAGGCGAAGGGGGTCTACGATATTGATTCCATTCAGCTCATACAGACGGTCAAAAGGATGCGCGATGAGAAGAAGTTCATGAACGGAGAGGATATCTCGGGCGATGTCCCGCTCTATATCGGCGCTGCGGCCAATCCCTTTGCGGATCCTTTTGAGTTCAGGGTCAGAAGACTGGCCAAGAAGATAAAGGCAGGGGTTGATTTCATCCAGACCCAGGGGATATTTGATGTGGAGAGGTTTTCCCGTTGGATGGCCATGGCCAGAGACGAGGGCCTGCATGAGAAGGTGCATGTTTTGGCCGGGGTTATTCCCATCAAATCCGTGGGCATGGCGCGGTACATGGCCAAGAACGTGGCCGGCATCTCCGTACCGAGGGAACTGGTCAGCCGGATGGAAGGGGCCAAGGACGCCAAGGAAGAAGGCCTGAAGATAGCCATCGAGATCATTGAGCAGGTCAAGGAGATTGAAGGAGTTCACGGCGTTCATATCATGGCTGTGGCCTGGGAGGATGTCGTGCCGCGCATTGTTGAGGAGGCAGGGCTGATGCCCAGGCCGATAGTGTAATGATTGTCGCTCGTTGCGGGGATTGCGTTTCGCATGGAGTAGAACGCGTAGCTCGTAACCCGTAACCCGTATGAAGGAGGGCCCATGGGAACGAATGCAAAAATTATGGTAGTGGATGACGATCCGGATATGCGTGAGACACTGGAGATGATACTCGGATCCGTCGGCTATACAGTAGTTACTGCCTGTAACGGCGAAGAATGCCTGACACGCCTCAGGGAAGAGCAGCCGGACTTACTTATCCTTGATCTTCTTATGCCCAAAATGGATGGTTTTGAGGTGTGTAAGGCCCTTAAAGATCCGAGGCGTGCCAAATATGCCCATATGCCGATTATTATCCTCAGCTCCATAAGGGAGGGGGTCAGCCAGCGCCGCTACGAACTGGAGACGGGCGTGCAGCTTGATGTAGACGACTATGTGGAAAAGCCTGTGGAAAGCAAGGTCTTGCTGGAACGCGTGGGGAGGATTTTGGATAAGAGGCGTTCTGCCACGAATTGACCACGAAGTGACAAAGACAACCGACAAATAACCGATGTTTAATTCGGATTCATTCGTGGTTAAAACTTCGACAGCGAGGTATGGCCGTGAGTAAGAAAATATTGATGGTAGATGATGACGTTGATTTTTGTGCGGCAGCCAAACTTCTCCTTGAGAGTAAGGCTTACGAGGTTGTCTTAGCCCACGACGGGAAGGAAGGTCTGGATAAGGTCCGGACCGCGGGGCCGGATCTGGTTATCCTGGACGTAATGATGCCGGAAATGAATGGGTATGATGTGTGCGTCGTTCTCAAGTCCGATCCAAAGTTGAGTCACATACCAATCATTCTCCTCACCGCGGTGGACCAATCCATATTCAAGACGACCTACACTAAAGAAATGGGTCTAATGACCGAGGCCGATGACTATATTGCCAAGCCGGTCGATTCTGCTGAGTTGGCGAGGCGGGTGGAACGGTTATTGAGCCCGTAAACATGAAGACAGATTTATGCTGACTAAACCGAACATATTAGTAGTGGAAAACAACATCGCCGTCCTTAATAAAGTAAATCAACTTTTAACCGGCCGGGGGTATAACGTTGTCGTGCTTGAAACCGCCAGAGAGGCATTGGATTTTATTCAGAAAAATCCAGGCGGTGTTGATATAATGCTGCTGTCTCTTGAACTCCCACGCCTGGGAGCCATGCCGCTTCTGGAGACTCTGCGGAAGGCGAGAAGCGAGATACTGATCCTGGCCATGTCTGCAGATTGCGGTGAAGAGGCCATTGAGGCCATACACGCCGGGGCATACGACTGCATACGAAAGACGTTTACTACAGAGCGCTTCTGGACGAAGATGGACCGGGCCATAGAAAGATTTCACCTAAAGCGGGAGTTGGAAGCTCTGCAAAGAGAGAGGCGGTCCCTTCAGGGCTGTGGATCGGACAGCATGCGGGCCATTTTTGACAGTATTGCCGACGGGATTATGGTTACCGACCTACATGGAAATCTTGTATTTTGCAATTCAAAGGCGTCCGATATGCTTGATATATCATGTGACGAGTTGGGGCGCCCGGTTCAACAATTCATAAGAAATAAGGAACTGGAGAAGTTGCTATGTGCCGCCAGAGTAGAACCTGTCGAGCACCCCAAAGGTCACCATGAAGTCTGTTTATTGGAGACCGGCGATAAACGTCTAAGGATCCATGTCAATCCCGTGATCAATAGAGATGAGGTGCCGATTGGGACGGTAGCCTTAATCCACGATGTTGCGCGCATCAGCGGTATGAATGCATTAAAGGATGATTTTATATTTATGGTTTCCCATCAACTAAAATCGCCTTTGAGTTCCATGCTGATGCAGCTCTCCGTAGTCGTAGACGGCCTGGCCGGTGAGCTTAATGCGAAACAGAAGGACCTGCTTGCGAAGGCCAAGGAAAAAACCAAAGGGATGATTACCCTGGTCAACGACCTTTTGGACTTCCGCCGTATTGAGGAAGGGAAGGTCTTACAACAGATAGAACGCTTAGATCTGCGGGAGATACTGCAGCGGACGGTCGAATTGACGGCCATGTCGGCTGAGGATAAGGATATAACTTTCGAGACGCACGTAACTGAAGATTTGCCGCTCATAAGTGGTGACCGGAACGGAATAGAGGCGGTTCTCCTCAACTTAATCAGCAATGCGATCAAGTACACACCCGGCGGTGGGCGGGTAACAGTCGATATATACGAAAGCGGTCAAGATCTGCGCATCAAGGTGGTAGATACCGGCATCGGCATCGCGCAGTCCGATATGCAGCGTATCTTTGACAAGTTTTATCGTATCAGGTCGGAAATAACCAAAAACATAGCCGGGACAGGGCTGGGCCTTTCTATTGTCAAAAAGATAGTCGACCTCCACAGAGGTACCATTCATGTAGAGAGCGAGGAAAACAAGGGCACCACGTTTATAGTTTCATTGCCCATTGCCATGTAGGTCCGGCAAGAGGGAATCTGTTTTTGCCGCAAGGCCGCCGATACACAAAGAATGTAAAAATCTTGATGATTTTGTGTCTTAGTGGCCGGCAGTTACGGGGAGGCGGGATATGATTATTGCTACACAAAAAGACTTGGCGGAAATAAAACGCATGGTCGCCCCCTATAAAAAGGTTCTGATAGTAGGGTGTGGTATGTGCATGACGTTCTGTTCCGCAGGCGGGCCGGATGAGGTGGCAAGGCTGGCCGAAAATCTGGCGACGGACAGAGAGGGACTGACCGTAGAAAAGGGCATGATTCCCCGGCAGTGTTCGGATAAATTCATTGATCGCCTGGAGGAGAAAATTCGGGATTATGAAGCCGTCCTTTCTATGGCCTGCGGCAACGGCGTGCAGGCTGTGGCCAGACGGTTTCCGGACAAACGTGTTCTGCCGGCGCTCAACACACAGTTTATCGGCATTGAACAAGAACCGGGCGTCTGGGCTGAAATGTGTATGGCCTGCGGCGATTGTATCCTGGGGAGGACGGCCGGTGTGTGCCCGGTGACACGCTGTGCTAAGGGCCTGCTCAATGGGCCGTGTGGCGGCTCCCAGGAGGGTAAGTGCGAGGTTTCTAAAGATCGCCCCTGCGCCTGGCAGGAGATATACCATGGACTAAAGCGGCTGGGGCTTTTAGATTATTTAAGAGGCGAGACGCAAATAAAGGGCTGGGCCGTTCACCCGGGTAGGATAATTAGGGAAGAACTGAAGGCGAAAGAAGGCTGAAACTGCAAGCCAAAGAGATAAATGGCAGATGAAAAAACTTTGTGCGCTCTATGGCTGATCTTGAAAAGAGGGTGGCAAAATGAGTTTCAGACAGGCTTTAGAATCGGATAAATTCTTGGTCACGGCGGAAATCGGGCCTGGGAAGGGGACCGATACGGGTGTTCTTCTGGAAGATGCGTCCATCTTAAAAGACCGTGTCGATGCCATTAATGTGACCGATATGCAGAGTTCTGTTATGCGATTGGGTTCCCTGGCCGTCTGCCACTTATTGACGGATATGGGGATCGATCCTGTCCTGCAGGTGACTTGCAGGGATCGGAACCGGTTGGCCCTCCAGGCTGACCTCCTCAGCGCCTGGGTACTGGGGATCAGAAACGTCCTGGCGCTCACCGGGGATCATCCGACCCTTGGAGATCATCCCCAGACCAAGCCGGTGTTTGATCTGGACGCGGTGAGTCTGCTGGAGGTGATCGGCAAACTTAACGGCGGCGCGGACATGGTTGGGAACGAGCTTAAAGGGGCTACGGATTTTCTACCCGGTGCGGTAGTTAACCCAGGTGCGGATACCGAGGCCGCGCTTGACTTACAGATTATAAAGATGGAAAAAAAGATGGAAGCCGGTGCCCGGTTTTTTCAGACCCAGGCCATTTATGACCTGGACCTGTTTGAAAAGTTCATGAGACGGGTGGAGGGGTATAAGACAAAAATACTGGGGGGTGTGATCCTGCTTAAGTCGGCGGGTATGGCCCGCTTTATGAACAAAAATGTGGCCGGAGTCTTTGTTCCCGAATACCTGATCAAAGAGATGACGGAGACCAAGGACAAAGTCAAGACCAGTATTGAGATAGCGGCAAGATTGGTAAAGGGGACGAAGGACCTATGCCACGGTGTACATATTATGGCCATCGGGTGGGAGAAGAGGGTTCCCCATGTGTTGGATGAAGCAGGACTATAAAGTAAAATTCGAAATCCGAAGCACGAATTTCGAAACAAATTCAAATTTCCAAAGTCAGATGAACGCATGATAAAAAGAGACTTGGTCACAATAGCTGCGTTTTGGGCATTTGACATTTGGGTCTCGGATTTGTTTCGGATTTCGATATTCGATATTCGGAATTCTTTCTGAGGGAGGAGGGAAAGGAATGGCTTTAGAGATACCAAAGGTTTCTTATTCAGGGAAAATAAGAGAGATTGTTTTGGGTAAGGGGGATAAGGCGATCACGGTAGGTGGTGGGACCTCTTATCCTTTTTATCTTTTTGAGGGCCAGATGCCTCTTAAGCCTCGCATCGCCATGGAGGTTTATGACAGCCCGCCCGAGGACTGGGCGCCTAAGGCCCTGGAGCCTTTTGCCGACGTGGTTTCAGACCCGGCGGCCTGGGCCAGGAAATGCGTGGATACTTACGGCGCGGAGATGATTGCCCTTCAGTTAGTCAGTACAGACCCCAACGGCGAAAATCGTCCTGCGGATGCAGCCGCAGCGCTAACCAGGAAAGTGGCCGAATCTATAGACGTACCCTTGATTGTATGGGGATGCAATAATGCGGAGAAAGATATGGAGGTGTTACGAAAGATAGCCGAGGATTGCGCGGGACGGAATTTGATGATCGGCCCGGTGACCGAGGCCAATTATAAACAGATCGGTGCTGTGGCCATTGGATATGAACACACGGTTATTGCCTCGACTCCTATCGATATAAATCTGGCCAAACAGCTCAACATCCTGCTTGGCAACCTGGGTGTGCCGGACGGACGCATCCTCATCGATCCGACCACCGGCGCCCTTGGATACGGATTGGAATATGGCTACTCGGTCATGGAACGCATTCGGATGGCAGCTCTAACCCAGGAAGACGAGCGGTTACAGTTCCCGATGATCTGTAATCTGGGCAAAGAGATATGGAAGACCAAGGAGGCCAAACAGAGCCGGGATGAGGCTCCCAAACTGGGTGATCCGGCAAAACGAGGTGTGCTTATGGAAGCCGTGACGGCGCAGATGCTTTTACTGGCCGGGGCGGATATTTTAATTATGAGGCATCCAGAGTCTATTGCGCTTATAAAAGATATGATCAGTGACCTGACAGCCGGATAAGAGATTACAAGATAAACAGGGGGGACTTAAGGTGTCTAAGATTATTTGCTCAGCGGCGATTAGGGGCGCCCACAACATTGTGGAAAAGGCCGAACAGAAGTATGAGGAGGCGCTGGATAAGTGGGGACCGGACCATGCGGTGGGTTTTCCGAATACCGCATACTATCTTCCCATCATATACGGCATTCTCGGAGTGCCGGTGTCCAAGTTGGGGGATGTAAAACCGGTACTGGAAAAATGCCGATCGTTGCTTCCACCGCTCGTCAGCGAGAAGGTCTGGTTGCCGTATCTGGCTCCGACGCTGGAGGCCGGCATGGCCACCTTCTTCGCCGAGGAGATTATTGAGGCGATTCGGTATCTGGAATACCCGGATTTCTATACGAAACAGGAAGATCCGGTAGACGGCAATATCTGGCTCGGCGCCGCGGATGATATCATTCTGCGCAAGCGGGGCGTAGAGTTTGTCGACGGCACGGCCCCGGGATTCGCGGCCATCCTGGGTGCGCCTCCGACCAAGGAGATTGCTGCCGAGATAGCGAAGGAACTCCAGGAAAAGAATCTGTACGTCTTCATGTGCGCGGAGAACAACGGCGTGAGGATGTCGGAGCAGCTGGTCGAGGCGGGTGTACAGATCGGTTGGCCCACACGGCTTGTCTCTTTCGGGCCCGACTACACGGCCACAGTCTTTGCTATGGGCTTTGCCACCCGCGCCGCCATGTCCTTCGGCGGCATCAAACCGGGTGACTTCCGCGGCAACCTCATCTACAACAAGAACCGTATATTCGCTTTTGCCATGCCCTTGGGGCCGGTGTCCGACGAATGGTATGCCAATGCGGCTGGCGCTATTAACTGGGGCTTCCCGGTCATAGCCGACACCCCGATACCCGAGATCCTGCCCACCGGTATCTGCACATACGAACACGTGGTCAGCAACGTGCCCCACAGTGAGATTGTGCAGCGGGCCGTAGAAGTGAGGGGCTTGAAGGTTACCGTGTCCAGGATAGACATACCGGTATCCTATGGGCCGGCCTTTGAGGGTGAGCGGATCCGGAAAGATGACCTCTATCTGGAATGCGGCGGAGGTAAGACCAAAGGCGTTGAACTGACGGTAAGCCGGGATATGGATGAGGTGGAAGATGGTCATGTGGAGATGATCGGTCCGGATCTGGACCAGATCAAGGATGGTTCGAAGCTTCCCTTCGCCATGCTCATAGAGGTGGCGGGACGCCAGATGCAGGAGGATTTCGAGCCCATTCTGGAGCGGCAGATTCACCATCTGGTCAACTACGCTGAAGGCATCATGCACATCGGGCAGCGCGCCATCATGTGGCTTCGCGTTGGAAAGGCAGCCGTGGGGAAGGGGTTCCGGCTGAAGCACCTGGGAACGATAATGCATGCCAAGTACCACCAGGAATTCGGTGCCATCTGCGACAAGGTGCAGGTCAAGATATACACTGAAGAGGCCAAGGTGGACGAAGTGCTGGCGTTGGCACGGAAGGTATACGCGGCACGCGACAAGAGAGTCGATCGCATGACTGACGAGACGGAAGAGACATTCTATTCCTGTACCCTGTGTCAGTCCTTTGCCCCTAGCCATGTCTGCATCATTACCCCGGAGCGAACCGGGATGTGCGGCGCTTATAACTGGCTGGATGGCAAGGCGTCGTATGAGATCAACCCTACCGGCCCCAATCAACCTATTGTCAAGGGGGAATGTATAGATCCGCTCCTTGGCAAATGGAAGGGCACGGATGAATTTATTTTTAAGGCCTCCCGGCAGAAGGTCTCGACGGCCAGCGCTTACAGTCTCGTCCACGATCCGATGACGGCCTGCGGCTGTTTTGAATGCATCGCCACCATCTTACCCCTTTGTAACGGGGTGATGATCGTCAACCGTGATTATCTGGGCATGACGCCGAGTGGTATGAAATTCACCACTATGGCCGGTATGGTGGGCGGCGGGGAGGTTACCCCGGGCTTTTTGGGTGTAAGCAAGCACTATATTGCCAGCCGTAAGTTTATCCTGGCCGAGGGCGGGTTGAAGCGTGTTGTGTGGATGCCGCAGATGTTGAAGAAGGAGTTGGAAGATAAATTAAGAAAGCGGGGAGAAGAACTGGGTATCCCAAACTTGATTGATATGATCGCTGATGAGACAAAGGGCGCTACGGAGGAAGAGCTTCTTCCCTTCCTGGAAGAGGCTGGACATCCGGCGCTCACCATGGAGTCTATACTTTAGATTAAGAGGACGCAGATTTTCGCCGATGCACGCAGAAAAAGATTTAACATCCTGATAATCTGCGTTTATCTGCGGCCTGATACATAGAAAGGAGATTTTAGAATGGCATTAAGTGGTATAGAGATATTTAAGAAATTACCCAAGAAGAACTGTGGCGAATGCGGGGTTCCCACCTGTCTGGCCTTTGCCATGAAACTGGCAACCGGTCAGGCCGAATTGGCTGCCTGTCCTTATGTCTCGGACGATGTCAGGGCAGAGATAGACGAGGCCTCGGCGCCGCCTATCCGCACCTTGACTATTGGTACCGGCGACCGTGCGGTTAAACTGGGCGGTGAGACGGTGATGTTCAGGCATGAGAAGAGGTTTGAGAACCTTCCGGGCCTGGCCCTTATGCTTTCCGATACCATGGATGACTCCGTAGTAAATGAAAGGCTTTCTAAATTTAGAGACCTGGAATTTGAACGGGTGGGATTGATCCTGCGTCCGCAGATGCTGGCCCTCAAAGAAGAATCCGGAGACGCCGGTAAGTTTGCCGCTTTTGTAAAGCGGGTGATTGATCAGATGGATGCCGCTATTATCCTGATGAGCGATAGGCCGGAGGTTATTTCTGAGGCCCTAAAGGTCAGCAAGGATAAGAAGCCCCTTATCTATGCCGCAACCAAGGATACGGCGGAGGCTATGGGCAGCCTGGCCAAAGAGTCGGCCTGCCCTTTGGCGGTAAAAGGCTCCGGCCTGGATGAGGTCATGGCTGTTACAGATAAGCTTCTGGGGATGGGGCTTAAAGACCTGGTGATAGACAGCCAGCCGGCGAACGTTAAGAAGGCCCTGGAGGATCAGGTAGTCATTCGGCGTTCGGCCTTGGTCAAGAAGGTTAAACAAGTGGGATTCCCTACCATTACCTTCCCTGGCCGGTTGACGGAGAGCAAGATGAAGGAAGCCCTGATCGCCTCGATGCTTATTGCCAAGTATGCAGGGATTATTGTCCTTTCAGAGATGGAAGGCCATAACGTATTTCCACTTCTTCTGGACAGCTTGAATATCTATACCGACCCGCAGCGTCCTATGGCCGTAGAGGAAAAGGTCTATGAGATTGGAGGCCCCAGGGAAGATTCGCCGGTTTTGATCACATCCAATTTCTCTTTGACCTACTTTATCGTTTCCGGCGAAGTGGAGTCCAGCCGGGTGCCGGCCTGGTTACTGATCAAAGATACAGAAGGTCTGTCCGTCCTCACGGCCTGGGCAGCAGGTAAGTTTGCTGCCGATACCGTAGCTGTGTTTGTCAAGAAGTCCGGCATAGCCGATCGGGTGAAACACCGTAAGCTGGTTATTCCTGGTTACCTCGCGGGCATGAGCGGTGAACTGGAAGAGGAACTGCCGGATTGGCAGATATTGGTTGGCCCCCGTGAGGCGGCCCACCTGTCGGCGTATCTTAAGCAGTGGAGCGCAGCATAAATAACAAAGTTCAAAGCTCAAATAACTAAAGTAGAAGTCATTAGTCAATAGTCATTTGTCACTGGTAAAAGGGGCACTCTTTTTCCCCAACTTAACCAATGACTAATGACCAGTGACGAGTGACGTTTTGAACTTTGGATTTTATAATTTGAAATTTTAACTGCTGGAGGTTTTTATGGTTGTTTGTGTGGCGGAAAATATCAATATTATGTCGAAGACCATCGGTGCGGCTATAAAGGGACGCGATGCCAAGCCGATTCAGGATATGGCCCGGGAGCTCGTTAAAGCCGGGGCGGATTATCTTGATCTCAACATCGGTCCGGCCCGTAAGGGCGGCGATGAGACTATGGATTGGCTGGTTAAGACCGTATGTGAGGTGGCGGACTTGCCGCTTTCCCTGGATACCAGCAATCCAGCCGCTATTGAGGCCGGTCTAAAGGCCAATCCGGGTAAATCCCTTATAAACTCAATTTCTCTGCAGCCGGAACGGCTGGAGGCCTTTTTGCCCATGGCGGGGAAGTACAATGCCGATATGATCGGCCTTCTCTGGAGTCAGGAAGGTATGCCGCGGGATGCCAATGAGCGGGCGGCCCACTGCGTGGATATTATCTATAGGGCCAATGAGGCCGGTATCCCTACAGAAAAGATATGGATAGATCCCATAGCCACTCCAATAAGCATGGATGTCAACCAGGTGCTGGCCGGCCTGGAATTTATGTCCATGCTTTCGGAGATCGCCCCGGGCGCCAAATCCATTGTCGGCCTTTCCAATATCTCGAACGGGGCTCCGCACGAACTGAGACCTCATATCAACCGTTGTTACCTCATAATGCTCATGAAATACGGTATTTACTCGGCCATCGTAGATGGTTATGATACGGAATTATTAACCATCGCCAAGGGGGGGATGACCGAAATAGTCAACCTCGTACATGGCATGATGGACGGAACTGAGCCTGATCCCAAGGGGCTTGGTCCAAAAGAACTTGAGTACTATAAGACGGCGCGGGTCCTTATGGGAAAGACGCTCTATTCTCACTCCTGGCTGACAGTGTAATTTTTAAAAGCATATACCTGAATAATATTGTACGTATAAGGTATGCCCGAAGTAACCTTAACCATTGATGGCCGAAAAGTAACTGTCGAGAAAGGAACCACCATCCTGGAGGCAGCCCGCAGGGCTGCCATCCAGATTCCCACCCTTTGCTACCTGCCCCAATTCAAAAAACCCCCGGCCTCCTGCCGAATGTGTGTCGTGGAGGTCGAAGGTAAAGATAAGCTTATTGCTTCCTGTGCTACTCCGGTCTCTGAGGGCATGGTGGTAGCCACCCATACCGAAAAAGTAAAGACCGCCCGCCGGGTCATCCTGGAACTCCTGTTTTCTGAACATTATGGCGACTGCGTGGCGCCATGTTCTCTGGCCTGCCCCGCCAATATTGATATCCAGGGGTATATTGCCCATATTGCGGCCGGGAGATACCTTGAGGCCCTGGAGCTGATTAAGGAAAAAAATCCCCTGCCCCTTTCGGTAGGGCGGGTCTGCCCCCGATTTTGTGAATCGCGCTGCCGCCGGAATCTTGTAGATGGCAGTGTGGCGATAAACCATCTGAAGAGGTTTGCAGCCGACTATGGACTTGCACACAAGGAGTCCATCCCTGTGCCCCAGCGACCATCTACCGATCACCGGGTGGCCGTGATCGGAGGTGGGCCGGCCGGGCTGACTGCTGCATACTATCTGGCCCGCAAGGGACACCAGGTGACCATATTCGAAGCCATGCCTGCATTGGGCGGGATGCTTCGTTACGGCATCCCGGAGTACCGCTTGCCTAAGAAAATATTGGATGCCGAGATACAATTTATCCTTGACATGGGCGTTGAGGTCAGGACAGGCCGGAGGTGGGGCAAGGATTTTTCTCTGGAGAGCCTGAAACAGGAAGGGTTCGAGTCCATATTCATCGGTATAGGGGCGTGGAAGAGCCGTCCCATGGGCGTCGAAGGTGAAGATCTCCCCGGAGTCTTTTCCGGCATCGATTTTCTCCGCAGGTTTGCTGAAGGTGAGAAGGTTCAGGTAGGATCAAGGGTGGCTGTAATCGGTGGGGGCAATACCGCCATTGACGCCGCGCGCACCTGTCTCAGGATGGGGGCGAATGAGGTGATTATAGTTTACCGCCGGTCACGGATGGAGATGCCGGCCAGCCACCGCGAGATCAAAGAGGCGGAGGACGAAGGTGTTAAATTTTTCCTGATGGCGGCCCCAATCAGGATTACTCCGGGCGATGGGTTCCTTGATCTCGAGGTTCAGAGGATGAAACTGGGGGAACCGGATCAGAGCGGCCGGAGGCGTCCCGTGCCTGTCACCGGGTCTGAAAGTGTAATACGGGTAGATAGTGTTATCGCGGCCATCGGCCAATCGGTAGAGATCGGAAAATGTCATGCCGAGGGCCTGACCGAAGGGTTAGGGCTTACCCGCCGGAATACTATCGAGGCGGCCTCCGGTACTCTTGTCACCAATCTAGAGGGGATATTTGCCGGAGGCGATGCGGTCAGCGGACCGCGCACTGTTGTCGAGGCCATAGCTCAAGGCCGAAAGGCAGCCGATGCCATTCATACGTACTTGACCGAACGGAGAACAGAGTCGCCGCGTATCCCGTTTAATATCACTAAAGGCGAATTTTTTGAAGACGTCGATCTGCGGAACTTCGAAGAGGTGCCCCCGCGTTCCAGGCATAAGATGCCGATACGTCACCCCAAGGCCCTGTTGGGTGACTTTGGCGAGTTAGAGACGGGTTATACTAAAGAGATGGCGGTGGAAGAGGCGGAGCGTTGCCTGGCGTGCGGGTGTCATGCCGTGGACAAATGCATTATTCGACGGGAGGCCCCTCAATATGATGTTGATCTTTCTCATTACGGGATCGGCACCCGCCTCAACTATAAGGTGGACCGCAGCCATCCTTTTATAACCATTGACCGGAATAAATGTGTGCTCTGCCGGCGTTGTAAGAATGTCTGTGAATATGAGGCCATCAACTTAGAAGAAGGCGAACTGGAAACCCTTGACCAGTTACGGGCGATTTCTCTGACTATTAATGACAACTGCGTGTTCTGCGGCCTCTGCGCCGATAATTGTCCGACCGGGGCCCTGGTCAAGAAGGAAACAGAACAATCCCTGGCCGGAGAGCTTAGGCAGGTGAGGACTGTCTGCCCGTATTGCGGCACAGGTTGTAATCTGATCCTCAATATCCGGGGGGAAAAGCTGGTAGAAGTAAGCTCTGATCCGGGCTTTATTCCCAATCAAGGACACCTCTGCGTAAAAGGGCGCTTCGGGCATGATTTTATCAAACATCCGGACCGGCTTACTACACCTATGATACGGAGGGACGGCGAACTTCAGGCCTGCAGTTGGGATGAGGCCCTGGAGCTTATTGCCGATAGACTCAAGGAACTCAAAGAGGCGTATGGAGCGGAGAGTCTGGGGGTACTCTGCTCGGCTAAATGCACTAATGAAGAAAACTATCTGATGCAAAAGCTGGCCCGGGCCGTCTTTGGCACGAATAATATAGACCACTGCGCCCGGCTCTGACACTCCTCCACGGTAGCCGGTCTGGCTGCCGCATTCGGCAGCGGGGCCATGACCAATTCCATCCAGGACCTGGAGAAGGCCGACGTTATCCTGCTTACAGGCAGCAATACCACAGAGAACCACCCGATTATCAGCCTTCATATTATAAACGCGGTTACCCGGTTGCGTAAAAAGCTTATCGTGGTTGACCCCCGCGTGATCAAGATGACGCAGTATGCGGATATTTATCTCCGGCCCCGGCCGGGTACGGATATAGCCTGGTTAAATGGGTTGGCCCATATCATTATTAAAGAGGGGCTATGGGATAAGGATTACGTTCAGGAGCGGACCGAAGGCTTCGAGGCCTTTGCCCAAACCGTGGAAAAATACACCCCTGAACTGGTGCAGATGATCACCGGGATACCGGCGGGAGACCTCAAAAAAGCCGCCCGTCTCTACGCGCAGGCGGGGCGGGCCGCCATCGTCTATTGCATGGGTATTACACAGCACCGGAGCGGCACGGACAATGTAAAGGCTATTGCCAACCTGGCCATGTTGTGCGGTAATGTAGGGATTGAAGGCAGCGGGGTGAATCCCCTGCGCGGACAGAATAACGTCCAGGGCGCTTGTGACATGGGGGCCTTACCGGA
>Ga0068714_10003685_pt1 | contig 17840 bp, 15 predicted proteins | sample MTBNYHSulfiMetaG_FD_62988 | JGI IMG/M metagenome (GOLD analysis project Ga0068714, IMG submission 62988) | Enrichment culture microbial communities from rom New York Harbor, USA that are MTBE-degrading - MTBE-NYH (New York Harbor Sulfidogenic)... | ecosystem: Environmental > Aquatic > Marine >...
AAATCAATTTTCCAAACCTTTTGTTCGTCCTGGAAAGCAATAACCGAAAGGGAAATCATCATTATTAACAATAATAACAATATTGTTTTTAAAAAAATGAGAGAAATTTTTCTTTTCCAATTCATACAAATCATCCTTTCTCTAACTGATTATTGGTAATCATCAATATACTTAGTTCTTATACTGCTAAAATATCCTGTTTATTTAAAAAAGTTGATATTTTTTTATAGACTAATAAGGTTAGTATACTACTAATTAATCCTTTTAATAGATTAAAGGGAATAATGGCAGGTAACAGTAGTTGTATCACCGTTCCCCTTTCCACACCGAGATACAAAGGGGTAATAATTAAGTTAGCCGGGATCATGATACAGGTCATAGCTAATGCACCCATAACCAGGCCGATAATTGCCCCATTTCTATTATGCTTCTTTAGATAGATCCAGGAAGAAACCAGGACAAAAGCGCTGGTAGAAAGAAAATTCATAAGTGCTCCGTAAGGCCCTCCCTGTCCGGTAATCAAGGCAAAAAGGGTTGCATATACCAGGGTCATCATCATGCCGGCTCGTGGACCAAATTTAAAGGCGGCAATCAGTAGGAAAACATGGCCCGGATCATATAACAGAAATGGCGCCTGTGGTAAAATCGGGAAATGGATAAGGTACCCTGTGACTACCGATAAAGCAATAAAAATTGAATAGTGACTAATATATCTAATACTCATTTTTTTATTTCCTTTCTTTATTCTGTGATTTTATAATTATAAAAGGCTTTAGAAATAAAAAAGCCCTCGAATTTTCTTCGGGGCTATGAGCTAAATATCTCTTCTTCTTTCATCCAGACTATAACTGTCGGCTCCGGATTTTAACCGGATCAACCAAAAATGGCTCGTGGGCTTTTCATTCCTATTCTATTGACTTTCAGGAATCGAATTACCACCGATCGGGAATTGGTAATCAATTTAATAATTACCTCACCCTGCCCCGAAGAAGTGTAACAATTCTTTTTAATTATACAACTTACAGTCAAGGGTATCAAATATTTTTACTTATATTTTGTTTTAAAAAAATTACTTAAGGTAACAATTTGTTTTCTGGTAATCAAGCCCTCAGGACGAAAACAGATTATGGTAATCAATAATCCCCCGTAAATAACCTGTTTCCATGCAACTAATATATCTGGTAATAAAATAGGAATTCCACCCAACAAAGGTGCTGCTAGAACAACGCCCCACATACTACTATATCCTCCCACGAATAATATAGCCATCAAGGTTCCGACTATACCAAAGCCAAAAAAATCAATTGCAAGACCTCCAATTAACGATGCATATAAAACACCGGATAAGCCTGCCAGAATACCGGAAAAGGAATGAAAAAATAATCCGATTTTTTTGCTTTGAACACCCAGGGATGCCGCTAATTTTTTGTCATCGAATATCACGCTAGCCTTCCGTACGACTTGAGAACCTTCTATCAGAAACACTAGATACCCCATAATCAGCAGAAAAAGATAGGTCCAAAAAATCATATAACGAACGGAAGGAATATTGAAAAAGCCAATACTCCCTCCTAACCAATCCCAATTCTCAATGACTGTTTTTACAATAAACATGGATGTCAACCCGACAATAACCACGGCAAAGCAAGGTGCGTCTCCGATTAATAAGGATATTCCATAACTGATAATCAATCCTATAAACATACCGGCAACTACAATTATAAGAAAAGGCCAGTTCCACTCCCGGGAAGCGATACCGGCAAAATAAGCGCATATTGCCATAATGGATATGGGCAGAAAATGGAGATGACCAACTCTATACGGCAAATAAACAGACCATCCCATCAAAATATATATCGCTGTAAAAACCAAGAAATAATATAATAAAAGCAATTTACTCGACTCCAATTTCATTTCCAGTTCTGTAACTGGAAATGTGTTTTTTGTTTATTGTTTTTAGTTTTTTGAAAATAAAAACATTCTTTCTTTCACATACGCTTAAATTATCTTCATTTTGTACGTATAATATTTAGAAACTGTCAATTTTATGTCATATATCCAAATGATAGCATGTAAATCAGCTTCTTATTATATTTTTGTTCTTCAGATTTAACCCACTATTATACTTACAAACGGTATACTATATACTTTATACGTTATACAGATTTTGGCTCAATACGCAATACTCAAGACTCAATACTATTTTTATTAAAAATCCCCCTGGGTTTTATCAATATAACCATCAGCATCATTAAAAAAGCAATGGCATTGGACCAGGAACCGGGAAGAAAATGGATTATCAATGATTCTACGATACCCAGTGCCAATCCACAGATAAGTCCTCCCTTCAGATTTCCCAGGCCGGCAACGATGGCTACAGCAAGTACTTTCAAGGCAATATATTCTCCTAACCAGGGTGATGCCGAGCCAAGTAACATAGAAAACAACAAGGCAATAATACCGCTAAGCAATCCGGCAATACTGTAAAGCAATAAATTCAATCTTACAATGGGAATGCCCTGTAAACGTGCCATTGATATATTTTCTGCTATAGCCCGAAAGGCTCTGCCTGACTGAGTCTGGTAAATGAACATGAACAGCATTAGAGTCAGCAAAATAGCAACAAGCAGGGTATATAATTGTCCGCTAGAAATACGAATCAGATTGATTTCTAAAAACATGACATTGCTCATCCAGTTTAACGGGAAGGCAATAGGAAATCCATAATTCAGCTGATGGGACATAATTTCGGTTAAGATCAGGGCAATGCCTAACGATACAATGAAGGAAGAATTGATATCCACGGAACCTTTTCTGGTATTAATATGACGAAACAATGGTTCGATAATCATATGAAGAATTACAGAACTTATCAGGGTACCGGCAATGGCAATTAACAAATTACTTGTTAACTTTAACAATCCCCAGCAGATATACATTGACATAACAACAATATAAGGATAAGCAAAATGTATTATCTTACCTACTAAAAACATTAAATTAAAACCGGTTACCAGTAAAACATAAATGCTTCCTAAAGCTATTCCGTTTATCATTTGGGCTATGATGATTTTCAAATAGTTTACCTCCCGATACTATCAGCTACCCAAATAAGCTTCTTTAATTCTGGGATGATTCTTTAAATCACCTGCATTTCCGTACAGAACAATTTGTCCACTCTCGAGGACATAGATTCTATGCGCATATTTAAGGGCTTGCCTTACATTCTGTTCTGCCAGTAAAATACTATACCCACGCTGATTCAATGCTTGTATGGTTTCAAAAATCTGTATGATGTACTTTGGAGACAAGCCCATAGATGGCTCATCTAACATTAAGATTTGAGAATGAGACATCAATGCCTTTCCAAAAGCCAGAATCCTTTGTTCACCACCGCTCAATGTGCCGGCAATCTGCTTTAAACGTTGTTTTAGTACGGGAAATAAATGGACAACCACCTCAAATTGATTTTGATATTGATGGAAAAAATGGTAAGCGCCCAGTTGTAAATTTTCCTCTACCGTTAAGGTTCTGAAAACACCCCCATCTTCCGGGATCAGATAAATCCCGAAACGTGTTACGCTTTCCGGTTTCCATAAATTAATTTCCTTTTCTCGATAGATGATGCGGCCTTCAGCAGGTTTCTTTAAGCCGATTACTGATTTTAGCAGGGTACTCTTACCGGCACCGTTGGAGCCAAATAGAACAACAATCTCTCCTCTGGCAATATCCAAATTGACTTTTTTTAAAGCAGCTATCGGCCCATAACAAACACTTAAATCTTCAATCTTTAATATTATTTCCCCTTTATTCGGCACCAAGATAAGCCTCCCAAACCCTTGGGTCAGCTAATACCTGCCTGGATAATCCTTCACTTATTTTTTGGCCAAAATCAAGAACGGTTATACGGTGGGCAATACGCCGAATGAGCTGCATATCATGACTGACCAGCATAATGGTTACACCGGATTGATTAATTTCAATCATCTTCTTTTCTATCATTCTTTTTTCATCAATACCCATTCCAGCTGTCGGCTCATCCAGTAATAGGAATTGCGGCTCTGACGCAATCGCCCTGGCAATCTGAACCAACTGTCTTTCATACCAAACCAGATCATCTGCCCAACGTTCTGCCTGTGGGTCTAATTCAAACCTCTGGAGTATCTCTCTCCCTTTTTCCTTAATTTCATGCTCTTGACTGAATTGACTAACCAATTCACCGAAAATATTTTGGGACAGATAATCTCCTTTATTCTTCTTTACAAAACCAATCATTACATTTTCTAAAACAGTTAAATCTGAAACAATCTTTCCATCCTGAAAGGTTCGACTAATTCCCCTTGCAAATATTAATTCGGGTGGCAATTGATCAATCCTGTTACCCTGAAACAATACTTGACCTGCTGATGATTTTTCCAGTCCGGTTATTACATTAATCAAGGTTGTTTTACCGGCACCATTGGGCCCAATAATACCATGGATTTCTCCCTGATGAACTATAAGATTCAGGGAATTTAAAGCCTGAATCCCCCCAAATTCTTTAGTTAAATTATAAGTAGAAAAAAATTGTTCAGACATTGAAATGTTTTTTTCTCAAACTAAATAATTTTTTTTAGTAATACGGAAAAATAGTATAGGGAATAAATCCAATTGTTCTGTATTTATGGACAAATGAATCTTGGTTTTCTTCCAACTATTTTTTCGTTTTTTAGATTACACATTCGAGCAATGACAGCTTTTCTCTATTGATAATAACATGATTCAACTTTCTTAACCACTGTCATTTCCTCTTCACAAAGCTAAAAATATTTTTTGACGGCTCTTGAAAACCTTCTCCCGGCAGCCACAGACATATCTTCCGGCAATATATTTCATTTCTGTCAAAGAGAAAGTGATTTTACTATCCCGGTTGATCAGATGATTTTATATTGAAAGGGAATGATAATGCTTAAAAATATAGAGATTCAAAAAAGATATGTTCTTCATTACAGGGATATCTTTGATTGTTGCTTCAATTGGAGTTTTTTAGCAAAGCTTATACAGCCAGGCTTCGGCAATTCATGCTAAAGCGGAAGACTGCTGGAAAATGTTACCTATTTTTTAGCAGTATTTGTGGAGGTATTCTTCATAATGAGGCTCCTATCTTAAAAGCTTTATCAAGAAGATCTTCTCGCTTTCTGGCACCTTCTCCCAGGTCAGATTCTGTAACAATTAAAGTATTTACCAGCTCAACATTGGCAAAATATTTACACCATATTCTGATAGATACCAAAGCATGTTCAGGGTTTTTAGATATGTTGGCTACCCAGATAAAGATACACTTTTTTCTTTTCTTCAACCTGGATTTGAATATTAACTTTCCATCCGGGAGAGTCACCATCTCCGCTAGACAATTTGAGCGATCAATCATTAATTTTAGCTGTGCACTAAAAGAACCAAAATAGGCAGGAGTCCCTATAACCAGGGCATCAGCAGTTTCAAGAACATTGTATATTTTTTCCATGCCATCTCGGTAGAAACAATAATCAGGAGCAGGAAACTTTTTACAGGCCTGACAGGGCAATATTTCCAGATCATTGAGGTAGATTTTTTCTGTTTCTGCACCAATGGACTGGCTTCCTTCCAATGCTCTTGTTACAAGAGTGTCAGTATTCATCCCCTTTCTGGGGCTACCAATAATTCCTACCATTTTTAAAGCCATACTTTGGTTTGCACCTTATCATTTAGTTTTTATTTCCCGCCAAATTTTCTTTTTTTCCGGACTGCTTTGACATCGAGAAAAGGATTTCCAACATTAATATTGTTCCATCTTTGATTATTTATGTTCTTTGACCTGATTCTATTTTATCATTATTATGACAATACTAATACCTATGAATCAATAAAATAGATCAGTGATTTAGAAAATGAATAGACAACGAAAGTCAGGAAATTAATAAATAAGATGAATTGAAAGATTCAAGAAATTGCTTCATAAATTTTAACGCAAGCTTGAAATGTAACAATAAATTCATTTCTGTCCATAATAAGCATTTTTTCCATGTTTTCGAAAAAAATGTTTGTTGAGCAGGTAAGCCGGGCAACCATTACCACCAGGATTCAAGATAGCAGTATTAAAGGCCAATTTTGCCACTTCTTCCAGGACGACACTATTATAAACCGCATCTTCCGGAACCTTTCCCCATGTAAACGGGCCATGACTTGCTACCAGTACTCCCGGTGTAAAATGATAATTTTTATTTTTAAATCTTTCTACGATTACTTTACCCGTATTCTCTTCATATTTGCTTGCTACTTCATCCATCGTCATTACCCTGGTACAAGGTATTTCCTGGTAGAAATAATCAGCATGAGTTGTACCATAACATGGAATATCCATACCTGCCTGGGCCCAAATTGTTGCATAACTTGAATGGGTATGGACAATACCACCAATCCCCTCAAAATATTTATATAAAACCAGATGAGTAGCCATATCTGATGAAGGCTTAAGCTCACCATCAACGACATTGCCCTTCAGATCGACGACTACCATTTTATCGGCTGTTAATTCCTGGTAGTTAACTCCGCTAGGTTTAATAACCACCAAATCATCCTGATGGCTTATCCCGCTGACATTGCCCCAGGTATATATGACCAGTTGCCTTTTTACAAGCTCAAGGTTGGCTTCAAGTACTTCCTGCTTTAGTTGTTCCAGCATTTATTCTCCTTCATTTTCTTCTTAAATAGTTATCTAAGTCTTTCCCTAAAGATATATATAGACGATAAAGGTTATCATATTTTTCTATATTATTTTTCTGTGGATAATATGTTTTAGTAAAACCTGAATTCATCGCTTTTTGTGCTTCAATAACATCCTTATAAACATTTCCCGCTACTGCTCCGAACATAGCCGCTCCAAGGGCACAGGTCTCATCAGAAGCAGCCACTTTAATGGGTTTATTTAAAACATCGGTTGTAACCTGCATGACATACCTATCCTTTTTAGATATCCCTCCCATTGCTATTATTTCATCAATTTCTATACCTTCCCTAATAAATTGCTCGTTAATAGCTCTGGAACCAAAGGCGGTAGATTCCACCAGTGCTCTGAATATCAATGCCGCGTTTGTTCCTAAATTCAATCCCAGAATGGCTCCGGTAAGTGTCTGATCAGCAAACGGAGAACGACGTCCATTTAACCAATCTAATGCCAGTAGATTAGTATGCTCTACATTTAATTGTTCAGCCTCTTCTCTTAATTTGACAAGTATCTTTCCCTCTATGTTCTCTTTAATCTTAATTTTGTTATCTTTACTCAAGTCATTAACTTCAGGCAAGATTGCTTCCAGCGGCCAGGATAACAAATCTTTAAACCAGGCATAAACATCGCCAAAGGCAGACTGTCCTGCTTCTAATCCAATTAAACCGGGAATTACAGAACCGTCTACCTGTCCGCAGATTCCCTTGATTAATTTGTTGTTAATTATATCTTTTGATACTACCAGGATATCACAGGTAGATGTTCCCATTATTTTTACCAGGGTCCTTTCTTTTACTCCTCCGCCTACTGCCCCCATATGAGCATCAAAAGCCCCTACAGCTATTGCAATGCCAGCTTTTAAGCCTAATTTCTTTGCCCACTCTTCATACAACTCGCTTGCTTTTTCATCAGAGGTATAAGTATCTTTATACAAACGCTCCTTTAATCCACCCAATAATGGGTCTAAATTCTTTAAAAATTCCTCATCGGGCAATCCACCCCAATCCTCATGCCACATTGCTTTATGTCCCGCTGCACATCTGCTTCTTTTTATTTTTAGAGGGTCTGTATTTCCGGTTAGAACAGCTGCAATCCAGTCACAATGTTCAACCCAGGAAAAAGCTGCTTTTCGAATTTTCTTATTTTTTCGTAAAACATGCATGATTTTTGCCCAAAACCACTCTGATGAGTACACTCCTCCTTCGTATTTGGTAAAATCAACACCACCCCAGTTTTTGGCTTTATGATTAATCTCAGCTGCTTCTTGGACAGCAGTATGGTCTTTCCAGAGAATAAACATGGCATCAGGATCGTCTTTAAATTCTTCCTTAAGGGCTAAAGGGGTCCCTTTTTCATCAACTGCACAGGGTGTTGAACCGGTGGTATCTAAACCAATGCCAATGATGTTATCAATAATACTTTGTTCACAATCATTTAAAGCAACTTTAATAGCTTCTTCCATTCCTTCCAGATGATCAAGCGGGTGTTGCCGAAATTGATTTTTAAGCGGGTCAGAATAATTTCCTTCCATCCAACGTGAATAATAAAATACTCCGCTACTGACTTCCTGACCTGTTTCGGCATTCACTACCAAAGCCCGCACTGAATCAGTACCAAAATCCAATCCAATTACATATTTACTCATTTTATTAATCTCCTTCTACAATCATTGCATCATCTTCTATTGTTCTAAATCTTAACAAAGCCGTTATATTTTCTCTATCATTTATAGTATATTTCATTCCATCTTAGTTCTTTTTTAAAATCAGTAATCTTTGTGTTTTCATTAATTTGTAAAAATTCCAGATTTGCTATTTCCGCAAAAACTTCCAGATGATTAGCATTAACAGCCTGACTAAAGCCTGTATGATGAGCCCCGCCTGCAAGTATCCATGCAGTAGCAGCCGTTTTCAGATTTGGAAGTGGCTTCCACATAGCCCTTGCTACTGGCAATTTAGGCAATGCTTCATCGGCTTCAACAATCTCAATATTATTGACGATCATTCTTAATCGATTACCCATATCTATGATCGAAACATTGATTCCTTTACCGGTAGATGCATTAAATACCAGTCTTACAGGATCATCCTTCCCTCCTATTGACAAAGGGTTCATTTCCAGAGAGGGACGTTCACCGGCAATTGATTCACACACTTCTAGCATATGTGCGCCCATCACTTTCATATTTCCCGGCTCAAAATGATAGGTATATGCTTCCATAAAGGAAGTCCCGCCATTAAGCCCACTACCCATAACCTTCATTGCCCGGACTAACGCTGCAGTTTTCCAGTCACCCTCTGCACCAAAACCATAACCCTCATTCATCAGCCTCTGTACAGCAATGCCGGGTAACTGCTTTAACCCATAAAGGTCTTCAAAGTTCGTTGTAAAACCTTTAAAATGACCTTCTTCCAGAAAATCCCTTAAACCTGACTCTATCCGTGCGGCTTCGACTAAAGATTGTCTCTTGCTTCCTTCTTTCAATAAAATATCCTGGACTGAATATCTTTCCTCATACTCTTTAATCAGTATATCTATTGTGCTATCTGAAACATTATTGATATATTCAACAAGATTACCCACTCCGTAACCATTAACCGAATAGCCTAAACGAATCTGGTTCTCAACTTTATCCCCCTCAGTCACAGCTACTTCCCGCATGTTATCTCCAAAACGGGCTATTTTAGCATCCTGAGCATCATGCCAGGCCGATGCAGCCCTTATCCAGGTTTCAAGTTCTTCCAGAACTTCCCTGTCATGCCAGTGACCGACGATAACCTTTCTATTTAAACCCATTCTTGTGACCATAAACCCGAATTCTCTATCTCCATGAGCAGATTGGTTAAGATTCATAAAATCCATATCTATTTCTGACCATGGTATATCCCGGTTAAATTGAGTATGCAGGTGTACAAAAGGTTTTTGTAAAGATTTTAAACCGGAAATCCATATTTTGGCAGGAGAGAATGTATGCATCCATAAAATCAGTCCAATACATTGTTTGTCCATGTTTGCTTCCATGCACAATGTTTTGATGGCTTCAGGATTTGTCATCACCGGTTTGTAAATGATTTGAACAGGCAATTTTTCCTCAGAAAAATATTTTACAATTTTTTTCGAATCTTCGGCTACTTCCTTCAATGTTTCATCACCATACAAAGATTGACTTCCTGTAACAAACCACAGTTGATAGTGATTTAGATCTATATTCCTTTATCATCTCCCCCCATCTTTATTTCATTTAAAAATAATAAATACCCTTATTTTGGAAGTATTTTGCAAGAACTTCGTATAATCAGCTCCGGCTGATACACAAAGTATGGCTTCCTTTCATCTCCATTAATCATATCTATCATCATACTTGCTACCCGTTTTCCCATTTCTTCTTTTGGATGCTTAATGGTAGTTAATTTCACTTCAGTAGCAACTGCTAAATTAGAATCATCATATCCTACTAAAGAAATATCATCAGGAATCTTTAAGTTGCTATGACGAATCGCCTCTATAACCTGAATAGCTATCTGGTCATTATAACAGACAATAGCAGATGGTCGGTTTTTGTTTTGCAACAAGTTCATCGTAAAATTATAGGGATAAGAAAACATCTGCTCAGTCGTATAGTTCCCTAAAAATTCATTATTAACAGGGACATCATATTTGTTTAGAGCAGATAAAAAACCCTTCTTCCTTTTTACCCCTTGCAGGTCATCAGATAAAAATATTCCTGCTATATCTTGATGTCCTAATTTCAATAGATACTCAGTAGCAAGAAACCCGCCTTTTTCATCATTCATAATGATGTATGCTGAATCTAAATCAGGAAAGTAGGCATGTAAAAATATGTATGGAATATTTCTACGTTCCAATTCCTGAAAGTAGTCTTGATTAATATTAGGTTTGGCACTTTTTGTAGGCTCTACAATTAGTCCGGAGATGTCCTGCTCTAAAATTCTTTTCATACATTTTTCTTCTTTACGTTTATTATTGCCTGTACTGGCAATGCTAAATGAAAACCCTGACTCACACAATGTTTCCTCAATACCCCTGATAATATATGGAAAAATATAATTGGAAATATAGGTAGTCAGAACAGCTATTTTCTTTTCCTTTTTGCTTCCTCTGTAAGCACAAAAGGTACCTTTACCTTGTTCCCTATAAATCCACCCTTCGTTTTCTAATTCACCAAAAGCATGGCGAACAGTATGTCTGCTTATTTTAAACTGACGGATAAGCTCACTCTCTGAAGGTAACTTTTCCTTTGGAAGAATTCCGCCGCTTTGAATCATCTCTTTCAAATATTCTTTTAGCTGGTAATACTTTGGTAAATAGTTATTGTTATTTGTCATTTTTTTATTTTCTCCGAACCATATAACCATATAAGAGATATGTTATATCTATATATTCTTTCTGTTTTATTAATTAAAATGGGTCATTTAACTATCTTGCTAACAACGTCTTTGAGTCTAAAATTCAGGAAAATGGATTTTCACTGCTATAGAGAAGATTTGAAGGTTGATTATAAGATAGTTCGTTTATACTTAACATTTTCATCGCTTCAAACAAAACCTTGCCTGTATGTTTAAATGCAATACCGGTATGATGAGGAAATTTTTTTTCAATAAGTATATGGCGATAGAACCTGGCCATTTCTTTGACAGCAAATACACCGATCCCTCCAAAAGATTTAGGATTGATATCAAGTACTTCACCCTGAGCAATATAACTTTTTAATTCACAATTCACTGTACCTTGTAACCTGAATAGAGTAACATTTCCGGGAACTATATTTCCTTCAATCGTGCCTCTGGTAATATCAGGTTCTTTCTCTGGCTCAAGTAATCGATGCATAATTAATTGATACTTCAACTCAGGTTTTCTTAGAAAACAACTGGGCGTATTCCCACAATGAAACCCCATGAATAAATCGTTTAATTTATAGCTCTTTACTTTTTCTTTATTTTCTTCATACATATCCCTGGGAACTGTATTGTTGATATCAAGTAATGTGGCTGGCAAATTAGTGGCCAGGGTTATGATATATTCACTCAAGGCGCCAAATATATCTGTTTCGCAAGATATGGGTATCCCTCTCATGGCAAATCTTGAATTCACATAGCAAGGCACAAATCCAAATTGAGTCTGAAACGCAGGCCAACATTTATTGGCAAATACTGCAAATTCAGATGCACCAAGGTTCTGCTCCATCCAATCTTTTAGGGTAAGTTCATACTGAGCAAGTCTTGACAGTATTCCCGGATGACCGCTTCCTTCCCCCAATTCTTTTTCCATACTGTTAACAACTTCTGATATTCTTGAATCATTCTCATGATGATTAAAAGCTTCAAAAAGATCCAATTCCGAATTCTCCATTATTTCGATACCCAGATCATAAAGTGATTTTATGGGAGCATTACAGGCAAGAAAATCATGAGGTCTTGGACCAAAACTTATTACCTTGAGTTTTTTAAGCCCCAGTAATACTCTGGCTATATTTTCAAATTCCGATATCATGTTTGCTATCTCTTCAGCCGTACCGACAGGATATTCTGGAAGATAAGGGCTTATTTCTCTAAGTCCCATATTATATGAAGCACTCAGCATACCACAATATGCATCTCCACGCCCATTTACTAAATTCTTTCCGGTCTCTTCTGCTGCAGCAACAAACATGGTAGGTCCCGAAAACTTTTGTGCAAGCATTGTTTCCGGACCTTCAGGGCCAAAATTACCTAAAAATATTACTAAGGCATTAACTGCTGCCTCTTTCAAATCTTCTAAAACTTTTAAAACATCTGTTTCGTTTTCAACAACTGTCTTAATTCCTTGAATCAAAATTCCCTTTTTACTGCTCTCCTTCATAACAGCTTCTTTTCTACTACTACTGAGTTCGATAGGAAAGCAGTCACGACTCACAGCAACTAACCCAAGTTTCACTTCAGGAGTATTAATCATCTGAATCCTCCCTTAAAATATTGATAATCACAATATATTATCACAAATTGACACTTAATTTAACTCCCTTTTCTTTTCTTGGACAGGGTATGAATGATAACTGAGACTATGATTAAAACCCCGCAAATAAATTGTGTCCAGAAACCGGAAAGACCTGCAGCGACAATGCCTGCTTCTAAAGAACCGATAATAAAAGCACCAATGAAAGTACCCTCGATGCTGGCTTCTCCGCCGAACATAGAAGTGCCACCCACAAAAACGGCGGCCATTACCATCATCAAATATCCTTCTCCCATTGTCGGCCACCAGGTTCTCATCCGGTAACAACTAAGTATCCCGGCAAACGAAGCGATTACTCCCATCAATATGAATACCTTGATTTTCATCCTATTTACATTAACACCCATCATTCCTGCAGCTTCCTGATTATCACCTATAAATAATGCCTGCTCACCAAATTTATGTCTCAAAAGCAAGAAATATAAGAAAATTGCTATTCCTATAAACCAAATTGACTGTACAGGAATGACTCCTAACTTTTCTGCAAATATTTTATAGGAAATGGTTTTATCTAATGCTACTGTCCTGGCTAAACCATTAGATATAATATTGCTGAAACCCCTGATTAAAAACTGCATACCCAATGTGGCTACAATTGACGGAATACCTATTGATGTAACTAATATTCCGTTTATACTCCCAACCACCACACCGGATAAAAGGCTGAATATGATGGCCAATATAACGCTGTTTGTAACCTGAAAGGTAATAGCAAAGACAAAGCCCGATAAACCCATAACCGAGGGGAAAGAAAGATCTATTTCACCCATAGCAAGTACAAAAGTTAAGCCGAGAGCCATTACTCCCATGATAGGAACTGTAGATAAAAACGATTGATATATTCTTCCTTTAAGGAAAACTTCGGGGCTGGTAATCATAAATAATCCAAAAATACTGACCACCATAATTAATAGTGCAATTTGAGATTTGTATTTAGTCAATTTTTTTACTTGTGAATTTTTTTCTAAATTATTCATTGGATAATACCTTTTCGTCCTCTTTTTTCTGTATGCCTACTTCAGTATATTTAATCAATTCCTCACTAAGCTCCTGTAAAGATACGCCCTTACGATTATAAGCACCTACGATCTTGCCCCGGTCAATGGCTACAAAACGGTCAGAAACCGGATAAACATTTGCAATATTATGAGAAATATAAATACAAGATTTTCCTTTATCCTTAATATCCTGGATAAATTTCAAAACTTTTTTCACCTCTTGCAATGATAAAGCCATAGTCGGCTCATCTAAAATAACCAGGTCTGCCTCAAAATACATTGCTCTTGATATGGCAACACCCTGTCTTTCCCCACCGGACAAGTTTTTTATTACCGAATCAGCACTAACACCTATTCCTCTAAATTTCATTAAATCATGCATTATTTTATTTGTTTCTTCTTTTTCTTTATTTATATTTAGAAAGCCCAGTTTATTCGTAATTTGCCGGCCAATAAAGACGTTTCTCCATAAAGCTTGCTTATCTGCCAGGGCTTTTTCCTGATACACGGTTTCTACACCCAGATTATGAGCTGCCTTTACAGAATATTTTTTGGGATTAATTTTAACACCTTTAATATACATTTCTCCATCATCAAAAGAATGCACTCCGGAAATAATTTTAATCAAGGTCGATTTACCCGCCCCGTTATCACCTAAAATCCCTACAACTTCATTAAAGCCCACCTCAAAATCTATGCCCTTCAGAGCCACAACCCCATCATATGATTTGTGTATATTTTTCATTTCAACCAATTGATCCATATATAACACTCTCCTTTTTATAACAATTAGCCGTGGTACCTGGAGTGATCCTGCAGGAAATGTTTTAAAAAATCTTTCCTGCAGGATACCATAAAATTAGCATGCTAATTGATTGTTTATCTTATTCCTTTTTCAGCTAATGGCGCTACTAGGTCTATATTATCCTTGCTGATTAAACCGCCGCCGGTATCAATATGCAATCCGGAGAAGCCGTACATCTTGGTTAGATAAATTTGCATAACTGGCAGAAAACCTTGCAAGAAAGGCTGTTGATCCAATACAAGATCAGTATAACCTGCTTTAATGCTTTCTACGACGGGAGCAGATAAATCAAAGCCAGCACCAAAAATATCATCTGGACCCAAACCTGCTGTTTCAAAATAAGCACGTTGTGAAGAGGTTAAATTGCCATGATCGGTTACCACAGCTTTACAATCAGGATTTCCCTGCAGATAACCAGCTATAACAGGAATGCCGTTTGCAGCATCCTTGTCTACCTCTGCTGAAATTTCCAGATAATCCACTATTACACCTATTTCTTCAAAAGCATCAATGGCTCCTTTTGTTCTTAATCCTCTGGTAGGTTGTGACAAAAGGCCCCAAACAAGCACTCTATCTCCTTCTTCTAATCCCGCACCTTTAATCGTACCTTCACCGAGAGTATAGCCTGATTCATAAAGTCCCTGGCCTACATAACCAAATCCATTGGCCGCATAAGCTTTTTCAAGTTCAGGCAATGTGGTATTTTGACTGGTAACAATGATTCCCCGTTCTTCAGCTTCTTCAACAAAAATCCTATATGCTTCGTCTCCGGGATGTCCCATAATGGCTATGCCATCAGGATCTGCCGCAGCTGCTTGCTGAAATTGATCAACCATTTTCTGCGGGCTCCATTCGGACCATAGATATCTTACTTCAACCCGATCACCTAATATTTCTTCGGCTGCCCTGGCACCATTATAAACAACCGTTGCAAAGGTACCTCCGGGCGAGCCACCCGGGAAAAAGTAAATTACCACAGGTTCTTCGCTTTCCTGAGCCATGACCGGTGATATTACAAAAGCAATACAAGTCAATACCAATAAAATTAAAAGATTAATTTTCCTTAACATCATTTTCCTCCTTTTAAATAGCTCAAATTTTTTTGAACAACAGACTCACTCTATCAACCTCAATCAAAAGTGTTACCGAAAATCATTATTCTTTTTTTCACCCCCCTTATCAGTAAGGGTTACAACATACCCCTACTTATTATTCTCATCTTTCAATGTGCTCTAAAGTTGTAATGACCTCTATTATTTTATTTTTTTTCTGATAACCTGATTACATTCCAGGATAGCTTTGGCAGTAAAGTATTCAAGGTCCTTTCTTCTATAACGGCATCATTTTTAACCTGTGGTGCAATTCTGAATGGGTTATCTTTCGAGTTTGTTATTTTAACATTATAACTTTGCAGAATAATATGTTCTATTATTTTGCACTCTCCAAATCCTCTTAGCTCACAATAAATATTAAGTTCATCTTCCATATCTCTGTTTACCGCAAAAATGGTAAGTTCACCTTTATCATCATTCACAACTGCAACGGAATCCAAAACAGATACATCGCTATAATCTTTAGTGTCATATTTCTGTGAATTTACAAGCGGATTTACAACAGTTCCTCTTCCATATATCGAAGCATGCAGGTAAGGGTAAAAAATTGTCTGACGCCATGCTCCTCCACCATTTTCGGTCATAATAGGGGCAATAACATTAACCAGTTGAGCTAAACAGGCTATCTTTACTCGATTTGCATTTTTAAGAAGAGTGATCAACAAACTTCCCACCAGTAAAGCATCTTCCATGTTATACACATCTTCCAGTTGCGGTGGTGCGATAGACCAAGGTTTAATATTTGTATCTTGCTCTCTCGAGTGATACCACACATTCCACTCGTCGAAAGATAGATTAATCGTTTTCTTGCTCCTCTTTTTAGCCTTGACATAATCACAGGTAGCAATCACCGATTTAATAAAAGCATCCATATCAAGTGATTTTGCCAGATAGTTAGGAGTATCATTTTCCGGGTTTCCATAATAACTATGAAGAGAAATATAATCTACATTTTCATAGGTGTGCTCCAACACAGTGGATTCCCATTTTGGATAGGTATCCATGAATTTATGGGAACTTCCACAGGTTACCAATTCAATGGTTGGGTCAACCCACTTCATAACCTTTGCAGTTTCACATGCTAAACGACCATATTCCTCTGCAGTCTTGTGACCAATCTGCCAGGATCCATCCATTTCATTACCCAGACACCAGGTTTTTACTTTATACGGTTCTTTAAAACCGTGGTTAATTCGCAAATCACTATAATAGCTTCCCCCTGGGTGGTTACAATACTCAATTAGATTTCTGGCTTCATCTGCTCCCCTTGTTCCTAAATTTACAGCCATCATCACTTCGGTATTAACCTGTTTTGCCCATTCCATAAATTCATTGATTCCCACCTCATTGGTTTCAATCGTTCTCCAGGCAAGTTCTAATTTTCTTTTTCTTTTTTCCTTAGGACCAATTCCGTCTTCCCAATTATATCCGGACACAAAATTACCACCCGGATAACGGACGATGGGAACTTGTAACTCTTCTACTAAATCTATTACATCTTTTCGAAAACCAAGCTCATCTGCTTTGGAGTGACCGGGTTCGTAAATTCCTCCATAGACCGCACGACCCAGATGCTCAATAAATGAACCATATATTCTTTCATCAATCACTGCGATTTTATTTTCTCTATCAATGATACAATTTGCTTTTTTCATTACTCACCTTCAGTTGGCACTTCCTATAGATAATCGTATCTTTAACAAACCACTTTTTAAATATTTCTTAAAAAACACTTTTTTATTTTTAGTTATCATTTCAAAAAACCGGGGAATTTCTCAATCGGGGACAGGAACTCCAAAATATGGAGTTCCATCCTCATTCCAGTAAAAAATCTGGGCACGAACATGACGATTTGGATCATAAAGGGGATCTCCCATGATATCCTTATAGTTTCTAGCATGATATATTAGTACATCTTTGGTTCCATCCTCAGACACAGTAAAACTGTTGTGTCCTGGACCATACTGGCTGTTTTCTTCACTGGTTTTAAACACCGGTTCAGGAGATTTATTCCATGAATCTGTATCTAACAGATCAGCACTACTAGAAGCTGTTAAAAGCCCCATACAGTAGTTAGAGTCGGTGGCACTGGCAGAGTAGCTAATAAATATTTTATTATTTCTCTTGATTACGGTAGCCCCTTCATTTACCCAGAAACCTATTTTTTCCCA
>Ga0068714_10003687_pt1 | contig 17839 bp, 16 predicted proteins | sample MTBNYHSulfiMetaG_FD_62988 | JGI IMG/M metagenome (GOLD analysis project Ga0068714, IMG submission 62988) | Enrichment culture microbial communities from rom New York Harbor, USA that are MTBE-degrading - MTBE-NYH (New York Harbor Sulfidogenic)... | ecosystem: Environmental > Aquatic > Marine >...
GCAACTGGCTGAGGGAAAGTACGATTGTGCCCTGGCGGTCCGGATGAGTGCGTTGTATCTGATCGAAAAGCACGGCTGGGTAAATTTGAGCCTGGGACGGCGTCCTATTTTTACCAGGGAGTACTGCTACGCCGTATTGAACAATCAGCGAGCCCTCCTGGCGTCATTCAGCGAAGGATTGCAGATCCTCGAGGAAACCGGCGAATACCGGCGCATTCACGAAAAATGGCTGGGCGTTTATAAGGAAAAGCCGCTTTCGCTCATCAGCGCCCTGCGCTATTCCGCAATGGTCCTCATTCCTCTGCTGCTGATCCTGTTGGCGGTCTTCCTGTGGTTATGGTCCTTGCGCAAACAGGTGGCGCGGCGTACAGCTGCGCTGCAGGACGAAGCGATGCGGCGGCGGATCCTGATCGATCAATCAAGAGACGGAATCGTCGTTATAGACCAGGACGGCAAGGTGTACGAAGCGAACCGGAGATATTGCGAGATGCTCGGTTACTCAGCGGAGGAAATCAGTCAACTCCACGTCTGGGACTGGGACACCCGATGGAGGCCGGAGCAATTGCTGGGCATGATTCGCACGGTCGACGAGGCCGGCGATTTTTTTGAGACGCGCCATCGGCGCAAAGACGGCACTTACTTTGACGTTGAGATCAGCACCAACGGGGCTGAAATCGGTGGGGAAAGGCTGGTTTTTTGTGTCTGCAGGGATATTACCGAGCGCAAGTGGGCCGAGCACCGCATCGAGCACCTGAACCAGGTTTTGCGGGCGATCCGCGATGTAAACCAGTTGATCATTCGCGAACGGGATGCGGAAGCGTTGATCCGCGAGGGCTGTCGTCTTTTGGTGGGAAATCGCGGCTACGCCTTTGCCCTGATCGTGCTGACCGATGATAACGACCGGCCTGTCTCTTATGCCGAGGCCGGCTTTGGAGAGGGCTTCGAACAGCTGGCGGCATTGCTCGATCAGGGCAAGCTCCCGCCCTGCTGCGAACAGACCCGGCAGGCCGAAAAAGCCGTTGTGATCACAGACCGCAACGGTCTTTGCAGCGCATGCCCTATCATCGGCGGTTGCGCCGAGGCGGATTCGCTATGTGTGCGCCTGATGCATAACGGCGCCGCCTTAGGCTACCTCGCCGTAGCAGTGGAAAAGGGCCTGGCTGCGCACCCCGAGGAACAAAGCCTCTTTTCCGAAATGGCCGACGACTTTGCCTACGCTCTGCATGTTCTGGAAATGAGCCGGGTCCGTGAAAAATCCGAATCTGAGCGCAGATCCCTGGAAGCTCAACTGATCCAGGCGCAGAAGATGGAGTCGGTGGGCCGACTGGCCGGAGGAGTGGCACACGATTACAACAATATGCTCGGCGTGATCATCGGGTATACGGAGCTGGCCCTTATGAGGACGGACCCGGCGAACCCGGTGCGTGCCCACCTTGAAGAAATCCTCAAAGCCGCCAGGCGCTCGGCGGATATCACCCGCCAACTGCTGGCCTTTGCCCGCAAGCAGACCGTAGTGCCCCGGGTGCTTGATTTGAACGAGACGGTGGAAGGAATGCTCAAAATGCTGCGGCGCTTGATCGGCGAGGACATTGACCTGGCCTGGCTGCCCGAGACAAACCTGTGGCCGATAAAGATCGATGCCACTCAGATCGATCAAATTCTGGCGAATCTTTGTGTCAACGCCCGGGATGCCATCGCCGGTGTGGGCAAGATTACCATTGAAACGGAGAATATTCGCTTTGACGAGGACTACTGCGCCGACCACGCAGGGTTTGTCCCCGGCGAGTTCGTCCTGCTGGCCGTCAGCGATGATGGCAAAGGCATGCCGCCGGAGATCGTGGAAAGGGTTTTCGAGCCTTTCTTCACCACCAAGAGTGCAGGTCTTGGCACCGGGCTCGGCCTGGCTACCGTCTATGGCATTGTCAAACAGAACGACGGGTTTATCAACGTTTACAGCGAACCGGGAAAGGGAACGACCATCAAAATTTACCTGCCCCGGCATGCGGGTCCATCTGTGGAGGTCCATGCGGAAAGTGCGGCCGAAATTGAATTAAGCCGCGGCGAGACAATTTTGTTGGTCGAGGACGAGCCGCAGATGATGAAGATGGGCAAGTTGATGCTTGAAAAAATTGGTTACCAGGTCCTGACTGCAAGCACGCCGAGCGAGGCCACTCGCTTCGCCTCGGAGCACGCCGGAAGAATTCACCTGCTGATCACCGACGTGGTCATGCCCGAGATGAACGGCCGCGACCTGGCCAACCGACTGCAATCGCTCTACCCGGATCTCAAAATCCTGTTCATGTCCGGCTACACTGCCAACACGATCGCCCACCGCGGAGTGCTGGACGAGGGCGTGAATTTCATTCAAAAGCCATTCTCGATGCAGGACCTGGCAGCCAAAGTCAGGGCGGCGCTGGAGTAGCAAGGAGCAAGGAGTTAATACCAGAACTCCGGGTATCGGCGAGTCTTCGGGATGTTGTTGACCAGGAGCGCGATCAGCAGCATGATGAGAACGCCTGCTCCGACCGGCGCCAACACGTAGAGAAACCCCAGAGCATGGATCTTTTCGCTGCCGGTTACGGCGATGAGGGCCGTTGCTCCTCCGGGAGGGTGCAGCGTTTTAGTGGCGTGCATGACGGCGATGGCGGTCGCCACGGAAATGGCGCAGGCCAGCCACAGTTGTGAGCCCAGGAGCTGATAGGCGGTCACCCCGATGACGGCCGAAAGCATATGGCCGCCGATCAGGTTGCGCGGCTGAGCCAGGGGACTTTTGACCGCCCCGTAGATAAGAACGGCGGAAGCGCCGAACGAGCCGATGATCATCAGCAGATCACTGTCGGCCAACATCCCGTAGTGCAGGTAGGCGACCGCGGCAATGCCGAGAAAAGATCCCAGCCACGACCAGAAGATTTCCGCCGGGCCAACGCGCGGCGGACTCTGGGTTGTCCCCCTCATCTTAGCCAAATACCTCATGGTGCACCCCTCCTGCCGGAAGCCTTCAGCAGATCCCCTCGAGTGACGATCCCCATGAGCCTTCCGGTTCGATCCACCACCGGCACGCGATTGATGTTTCTTTGCTCAAGAATTGTCAACACCTCCGCTGTGGTTGCATCAGGTTCCACCGTCACCGCCGGCGCCGACATGATGTCACCCGCCGTCTGTCTTTTCATGGGGGCCGCAACACAGCCCTTGGCAGAAAGGCATTTGGCCACCACTTCCATGAAGTTGCGATGCTCGCCTGCTCCCATGAGGGTCAAAAAATCTTTTTCGGAGATGACTCCAACCGCGCGCTCATCTTTGTCCACCACGGGCGCTCCTGAAACGCCGTGCTCGGCCATCACCCTGGCCACTTCGACAACCGCGGCATCGACTCCCACCGACACCACCTGCCGCGTCATGATGTCGGCGACGGCTACCGGCTGCTGCAAGCGCTCCAGAGCTTTGCGAAACGCTACTTGATAGATTTCCCTGAAATCGCCCGGCGTGATATCCAGGTAGCCTGGTATATCCCGCATGGCTTCGTAAATGTCGCGGTCGGTCAAATCCACTGCGCGGCAGACTTGATTGCTGTGCTCTTCCATGGCGACTCCTTCGCGAAAATTAAAGGCCTGACTTTCCAGTCTGCTGCACGGTACGGCCGATTGGCGGTTCGAGTCCTTGACCCAAGTCAAACGAGTGCATGCTAATACGGGTATTCCACGGCGGCAAAAATCATTCGCCCATATTTGCTACCAATAGCTGTAAGAGCCTTGTGGGGTGCTCTCTCGAACAATGATCACTCATTCTTTGTACGTCAACACTCGTCCCCAAAGACTCTCGGTACCCCGGATGCCCGACCTGAGACACTCGAGTTGAACGATCCGACTATCGTCTACACACAGGTTGACTTCAGGTCCGTAGTTCTTGTGGTAGTGAGTAACCGTTCACCATACATCCTTTTATGAACCGCAAAGCCGCAAAGAACGCCAAGGTTCGCAAAGGTTGTAGCCTTTAGAGAGGACTCTTTGCGTGTCTTTGAGTCCTTCGCGTCTTTGTGGTGAACGATTACGGTCGTGAAACGGCCGTCGCGGAGTCCCGCACGATCTCCAAATACCGCAGATCTCATTTTGGATGTTGATCGTTTTTAGGAGGGTGGGTGGAGGCGCATCTTTTTGCGCCATAACCCACCATGACCTTTGTTAGCAATGGGTTATCACGCGTGCCGCGTGACTTCACCCAGCCTACGGTATGTCCGACTTCCAAAATGAGAATTGCTGTTTCAGATAACATAGGTCTTTTCGAGGCTTCTCCAATCGGCTAGACTAATTGGTTATCTGCTTCGCAATTTAAAGAGATTTTAGGGAGGGTGGTCCTGTCAGCCTGCCGATCCGCTGATTCAAATAGCAGCGCTATGCAGAGGCTTGGTGGGAGTATTGATGGTATACTCCGCCCGGAGGCGAACCGCCGTTCCTGCACCGATTGGCTGCGCAGGACCGGCCATGATCATCGTTTCGGCCATCTGCATCCAAAACTCCGTTCGTGCTGAGGTATCGAAGGGCCAACCGTCTCGTTCGTGCTTCGATACCTCAGCACGAACGGTCATGATTTAGCCGAAACGATGATCGAAGCCGCAGGACCGAATCAGCTGATGCCAGCCAAAATGTGCTGGAAGATGACTTGACTCGGACTTATTTCGATCCATTGGAGACACACACTATGGCAAGGAAAAGAACCATCTACGTCACGGAATTCGATTTCAAGCGGCTCAATAAGTTGATCGAAATGCTGGAAAATGAGCCGGAAGGGCTCGACGCAAAGTATCTCGAGGAGCTCGATGATGAACTGCGCCGGGCAAAGGTCGTGGCTCCCACGAGCATCCCTGCGGATATCGTTACAATGAACAGCAAGATTCGACTGACGGACCTGGACTCGGGGAAAGAGGTGACCTACCAACTGGTCTTTCCAGGCGATGCGGATGCAGGGCAAAACAAGATCTCTATCCTCGCTCCCATCGGCACCGCGCTCATCGGTTTCAAGGTTGGCGATACGGTGGAGTGGGGAGCGCCCGCGGGTGTGAAAAGGATGAAGATCGAAGAAATCCTCTACCAGCCCGAAGCCGCAGGTGATTTCCATCTCTAGCCGTCTCTTGGGGGAATCCTTCACACAAGAGTTTGAGTCGCCATGCTTGTTAAGGACCGGACCTTGCGCTTATGCCCGCAGCCAGTCTTGATTCTCACTAACTTCCATGACCGGCCCAGCCGGTCACAACGAGAATGAGAATGGCTCAGGTGTAACGAGTAATAGTCGGCTTTCATTCCGTAATTTGGCTCCCGAATTCTGTATTCTCATATAAAGGAATGCGGGAATGACGAATAATGGCTCCAACTGTTAAACGAGATTTCTCCGCCTGAAACAGTCCGGCAACTCTTCGTTCCCAAACCCCGCTCAACCCGGGTCCTTTGTGCTCTCGCCCCCAATCTCAGCTCCCTCGTTGCTGCACTCGACTCAAAACAGGCCCTCGTTCTCAAACTCCGTTTGGGAACGAGATCGAATCGAGAGAACCTTTCCGGGGTTGGTGCAATTCCGGGCCTGGCGCCTCTTGACAGTCGAATTTTTTGTGCCATGCTTGATGTGAATGACTATTCACATGAGGACAGTATGACCACTGTAAAACTGGGCACGCAGGTGAGACAAGAGCAGATTGCGCGGGCCGCACTGGGCCTGCTGGCCACTCATGGCCTGCAGGGGCTCAATATAGAGCGTGTGGCCCAGCGCATCGGGATGGTGCCGTCGGCAATTTATCGCCATTTCAAAAGTAAAGAAGAAATCTTGGATGCGGTCCTGGGGCTTATCGAAGAACGGCTTCTTGGCAATGTGCAGGCGGTTTGTGAGGAGTCGGCGGATTCACTGGAGCGCTTGAGACGCCTTCTGATGCACCATATCCAGCTCATTCGGGAAAATGAAGCCGTGCCCCGAGTGGTCTTTTCGGAAGAAGTTGGTTTTGGCGATCCCGCCAAAAAATCCAGACTGTACGGTATCATCGGCAGGTATCTCCAGGAGGTGGAAGAGATCCTGCGTCGAGGCCAGAAGGAGGGAGCCATCCGAGCGGAGCTCGATCCGGCAACCGTTGCGGTTATGTTTTTGGGACTGATTCAGCCGGCGGCGATTCTCTGGCATGTAAGCAGCGGCCGATTCGATGTGACCCGCCAGGCATCCAAAGCCTGGGAGATCTTTCGTGAGGCCATCCGGACCAGATAATTTCTGCAGACAAGGGAGGAGCAAGAAATGGGACGAAGAGTTGTACTGGACGAAGAATGCTGTATTGGCTGTGGGAGCTGCGCCGAGCTTTGCCCGGAGGTGTTCGAGATGGATGAGGATGCGGAGAAGGCCCGCGTAGTTCTCCCTGAAGGCGGCGATGAGGAGTGCATCGAGGAGTCGATTGCCACCTGCCCGGAGGAGTGCATCTCCTGGGAGGATTGACATGGCGAATTGAGGTTTTCAGGCTCATCACGGATTAACGGCATTCGGGTCGGTTCAAGTCGGAGACTTGAACCAACGAAACTGAAGACGACTTGAACCGACGAAACGGGAGACGACTTGAACCAACCAAAGGGCCGCGTATAGGATGATATCCCGGTACTCCGCGAACAGCTCAAGAACGAAGCTCTCAAACCTTAACGGGTATCGGTAAGAAGAAAGGAGAGGGAGATGGCGAATGATTTCTATCAAGAGCGCCTCCGGCGGTGCAGTCGTTTGATGGAAACAGCCGGGCTGGATGTCATGGCGCTCACCAAACCGGCCAACATGTTTTATCTGACGGGCGACGGCCGCCTGTGCGCCTATGCGATGATCACCCGGGAAGGGGAAGTGGTGCTGGGAGTCCCCTCGACCGATCTTGAAGATGTCAGGCGGCTGGCCCATTTTGACCATCTAACCGGTTTTGAAGATGAAGTGGGCATGATTCACTCCATCGCCCATTATTTCGAGCGGTTCGGCATTCGTCAGGGAGTCGTGGGACTGGAGTACGCTTTTCTGCCGCAGCCCCGAATGGGCATGCTCACCCACCCCCATGCCAAGCCCGAAGGTGTGGTTGCCAAAGACTGCACGCCCATCATGTCGGAGCTCCGTTTGGTGAAAGATGAAGGTGAAATCGAGGCGATGAAAAAAGCGGCGCAAGTGGCAGTGCAAGGGATGGAGGCTGCGCTGGAGGCGGTCAAGCATGGGGTGACGGAGAGCCAGGTGGTGGCGGCGGCCGAGTATGCCATGCGGCACAACGGAGCGGTGGATTTCTACCGCAGTTATGTGTCGTCCGGGCCGCGCACCAATGTCGCCCACGGGCTGCCCACTTTACGCAAGCTGCAAGAGGGCGACCTGGTGATGATCGACATTCATCCGGTAGTGGACGGCTACAGTGCGGACATGTGTCGAATGGCGTGTGTCGGCACGCCTACCTCGGAGCAGCAGGCCGCCCACGATCTCTATGTGGAAGCTCTTGAAGCGACCATCGCCAAAGCCGGGGCCGGGGTGGAAATGACGGAGTTGGAGCGGACGATGCACGGGACGCTCGAAGCGGCAGGGCACAAAGATCATATCTTCGGCCCGCCGATCCACGGCATCGGCATAGAATTCGAAGAATCTCCGCTGCCGCCGGGGCATGCCTTCTTCCATGGCGAAGCGGCGCCTCCCCCCCTCGATGCCAATGTGGTCATAGCCGTCGGCAACTGCGGCCTGTACACCGGCCCCTGGGGCGTGCGCGTGGAAGACACCGTGGTGGTGGGCCCGACCGGCCCAATCGTACTGACCGAATATCCGCGCACGCTGGAAGGATATGCTGTTTGAAAGGATCGGTTGCCCTACCTGCCGCCGTTTCGCACACCCTGTTTCCGCGTAGGCGTCGAAACGGTTGGGAAGCTTTCGCTTACGGCAGAGGTGCAAAACGCCTGGCAGGCCACCAGGGCAATTGCCCAGGCTCTGCAGGCGGCTATGATCGTTTTTCGGTGTCCAGCCAGCTTCATTCCCGCAGGTTTTTTCACATCCGGGCTCAGTTAAGGGTTTCAATGTCGTAATGGTTGAAAATAGGGTCCGCCGTGACCACCGGGAGTTTATGGATCTGAGCGGTGGCGATGATCATACGGTCACATGGATCGTGATGAACAGGCGGCAGTTGTGTGGAACGGATGCAGAGCTCGAGATCAAGGGGCAGGACCTGAAGATCGTGATGCTCAATGATCACCTTAAACCAATCGAAAGGCAGGGTGGGTAGTTCGAGCTTCCCCTTTCTATATTTGATGCCGATCTCAAAACCACTGATGGCTGAAACATAGACAAACGGCGCCGCAGCCACCCTTTGCAGGGTTTCCGGGGAAAGCTCGCCACCCCCGAGGACCAACCAGAGCAAGGCGCATGTATCCAGCAGCATCAGTCAGTCTCCGGCCATTCATCATCTTTTAGAGGCTCTGTCGGATCATACTTGATCTTTATGGCGCCCATAATTGGATGCGGCCTAAGACGATCGGGACGCCGGTGGGGCACCAGGTCAGCCACGGGTTTGCCATTCCGACATATGGAGATTCGCTCCCCCTTTTTTTCCACTTCAGCCAGGAGAGCCGAAAGCTTTGTTTTTGCTTCGTGAACATTTACAACCTTCATCATCTTTTTCCTTTCTGAATCCGGTCTTGTTCAAATTTGGCCGGATATCTTTTTTTCACTCAGTCGGAATCATAAGCTGTCGGCATGCCGGTTCAGTTTGCCAGCTCTTCAGAGAAGTTAGTCTAATTGACTTAGTTGGTCAAGTCATAATGTTTCGAGGGATCACCCAAATGTTGTGCGGTCAAAAACAAACTCCTCCCCCTGGCTGCGACAGGGAGTGAAGATCTATGCGCAGCGGTGCTCGGGATGCTCGGTTAATATTTGGCCGCTTCTCAATAAGCGTGGGCAGAGGCCAGCTAAAGGTGTAAAATAAAAAAGATCCAGCCACCCTTTTATTGGCTGAATGGATGAACCTCGATATTCTGCGAGCTTGTCTAAAAAATTCATTGCCTGGCTGAATTAACGCCCGGCGGGCGGTCGTAAAGCCCAACCCTGCGTTATATTCGCTACGCCACTGGTAGGAGCGGAGTTTATACCCGCCCGAAGCGACATTTTTCAGACACGCCCTGAGAAAAGGGATCGTCTTTTCCAACGTCGGGGAGACAGACGGTTTTGTATGGACGGTGCGATCAATAAAGTAAGGATGAATGCGGTGGAAAATCTATTTACTGGTGAAGACAGGAAGCGGATCAGGGAGGGCATCGCCGCAAAATACAGGAAAGTCGCTGTCAGCCCGGAAGGGAGCTTCAAGTATCCTGTCGGGCTGGCCGGGCTTGAGGGGCAGAACTACGATCGCGGGATTCTGAGGGCGCTTCCTGAAGAGGTTCCGGCCTCATACTGCGGTGTGGGAAATCCCTTTTCCCTTGGACCGGTCCGGAAGGGCGAGGCAGTCCTGGACATAGGATGCGGCGCTGGAGTGGATACAATTGTTGCCGCCGTCATGACCGGCCCTGAAGGCAGGGTGATCGGTATGGATCTCACACCAGAGATGCTTGAGCGGGCAAGGGAAAACTTGAAGAAGGTGTCGCTTGAAAACGTGACCTTGCAGGAAGGCTCCGCCGAGGACTTGCCCTTCCCGGATGCAAGCTTCGATGTGGTGATTTCCAACGGCGTCTTCAATCTGGTGCCGGACAAGGCGAGAGCACTCAGTGAAGTGTTCAGGGTGTTAAAGCCGAACGGCCGATTCATGCTGGCCGATCAGGTCCTCACGGCCGAACAGCCGGCCGACACCGGATCCGTGGTAGAGAACTGGGCCAGGTGACAGGGAGGCGCTTTACCAGGAAAGGATTTCCTGGACATGATTCGAGAGGCGGGTTTTACGGAGGTCGAGTTGGTTACCCAAACCGGCTTCAATAGTTCTCCGGTGACCAAAGGGGTTTTGTTTCGGGCCAGGCGGCCAGCGATCTCGAATGACGCAAGGGTGGAAGTGTCATCGTAGGACCTGCTCGGCAAGTAGCTGCGATTCTTCAATGTGGTGTACGCGGAGGGAGCCATCGACCGCAGGACAATACATCTGATCGCGCTTGGAGCATCGCTCGCTGCCGGATGCGACCCCTGAACGCGTTACTGCCTTGCAGTTGCAAGGGAACTTGGCGCAACGGAGGATCAACTGAAAGAGACCATGGCAATCGCCATGACCGTGGGGGCAATCAAGATCCGGATATTGCAGGAGTCAGCTCTGGCTCCCATGCCCGAGAGGAAGGCCGGCAAACCTAAATGGAGGTGTCAGTCAGGCCTATCTAAGGAGATCTTGTCGCATGGATTCGAATTGTTCCTTGCTGATTTCTCCTCCGGCATAACGCCTTTTCAATATGTCTAAAGCAGAATCCCGATTCCAAAAGGAAACTGTACCGTCACCTTTACCGACAGTGATCAACCAACGGATGAAGAATATACCCGCGGCGATGATCACGATCCAGAAAAGCATCATGAATATCCCTCCAATCCAGCCCCAAGTGCCGCCCATCATTCCCGGGCCGGAGCCCCAAAAGGGGCAAAAACCCGCTTGCGCAAAACCCTCCTTTACCTGCCCAAGGACCGACAATAGCGCTGCCGCCGATCCAGTACACATAGGTTTACTGATTTTCGCTGTCATTTTTTATTCTCCTTTGCTGTGACTAAATCCCTCTCGATTACGTTTTCATTTCATTGCGCCGCTATGGCTCCGAGTTGGGCTTGCCAGGAAAACCAACATTAAGGGGACCCAACTCCAAACCAGAAAGGCTCAATTCGAACCAACACGAAGGCTAGCCAATGTTAACTTTAGTACCTAACATTGATCTTGCTATACCTGCGCAGGATGAAATCCTTATTTTTCATTTCTCGCAGAGACGCAGGGACGCAAGGAAAAACTGATGAAATCAATCTCTGCAGGAAAAGCGCAACTTATCATGCTCAACACCTATTAATTGCCAAGATCCCGCCTGGGCGAGGTCACAGCGAAAAATCAGAATACTGATGAATATGGGATAAGATTTCGTATTAATTCTGGCTACCGACTGCTGACTTCTGTACTTTGTTATAGGGGAATCCGCGCCGGGCCGTAAATGCCTGCGCCTGTGCGGTGAAGAACCGGTAGCTTGCGAGGAGTAGAACATGCCGAGTTATGATCATGCCCGATTGTGTCAACAGATCGTGGACGGGGCCATGGACGCCGTTATTTTTGCCGACCGGGAGGGTGCTATCAGGCTCTGGAACAGCGGTGCCGAAAAAATGTTTGGCTACAATTCTTCGGAGGCGCTGGGGGAATCCCTGGACATCATCATTCCCGAGCGGCTGCGGGATCGCCATTGGAGCGGCTATCGGCAGGTGATGGCAAGCGGCGTCACTCGCTACGGCGAGCAACTTTTGGCGGTTCCGGCGGTGCGAAAAGACGGGGCCCGCATCTCCATCGAATTCACCATCCTGCTTGTGCGTAACGCAGCCGGCGAGCTGATCGGCTCGGCCGCCGTTATTCGCGACGTAACCGCCCGCTGGCAGAAGGAAAAGGAGCTCAAACAAAGAATGGCGGATCTTGAGTCTAAGCTCTCAGGCGCCATTCAAGGTTCCTTCCCGGCGCCCGCTTCCCCGTTCAGGTAGGCAAGCATAGCATAACTGTCAAGCAGTTTTTGCCGATTCACGCTCACGTTTCTGCCGGCGGCTTTCCATCAGCGCCCCGGTCAAAGAATCGCCTTCACTGAAATTACCGCAAAAGGCCGCGACGGGATTGTCGGGTAGAGGTTGGATGACCGACTGATCACCTACAACTTTGAGCGGAAGCTTCTTGCCCGGAGTGATGTTGAGTTGACTGCGGATATCACGAGGAATGACGATCTGTCCCCGTGAGGCATTCTCCTTGATAGATTAGTGTCTGATTGGCACGAACAACAAGTCGAACAATGCAATTTACATCCTACGCATCAGAAACTGTTCAACAGGCTTACCTGCGGCGTCCACGCTCCAGAAGCTCCAACCCAGTTCGCGCGGGTTTACGGACGCTTACAGCGTTACGAACTCGCGAATGCGCGTACGAGGAATGAGATGGTCCAGGGTGGCGGTTGCAAATACCTTTCCCTCTAAGCGGAGCAGGAGCTGCCGCATATCCTCGCGTCTTTGCCTGAAACCGCGTCCGTCTATACACGCAACCACTTCATACCTCGATTGCCCGGCTGCAACATGCTCATTGCGTTGCGTTTCTAGCTCCTTTATGCGAGCGACCTTATCTCTGGCCGTTCCGTCATCGCTTGTGATCTTTGCTTCGATAATCACGGCAGGATTCACTTCATCCGGAATGCAGAAATCGGGAGCTTGCCCGAAACCGGGAATCCTTTCGGCTCTGCCGGTTTTTCGGTATGAGACCCCAGCCAACCGAAGGCGCTTTTCGATTGCATTCTCCATGACTTCCCCGACCAACTCGGAAACGGCATCCCTGTGGGCTGCGAAAGGGCGGCCAAGAAAGCGCTCGTAAAGCAAAACGGCGTAGGGCACGTTTTCATTGCTGGCATATCTTAAAGAATCAAGACCACCCTTGGTGTCGAACTTGGCCAAACGGTGAATGACCCCTTCCTGATCATCCGGCGCGCCTTTGATGATGTAATGCACTGCGACATTCACCAAAGCATCAAGCCTTTCGATGGTCTTGGACCGTTCCTGTGGAATATGCCCGCGAATACTGGCTCGGTTGATGCGGCGTTCGAACTTCCGGAGGCATTCGCGAATATATTGAGGATCTTCTCGACAGCGTCTGTCGAGCGATCTGGCCGCATTTTGAGTCACATCGCTATCGAGTTCGGATCGTGCCAGTTCAGCCCATTCTGGTGCGGTCATTCCAAGAATTGCCCGCAGCACACTCACGACCCTGCAATTCTCCTGGACGGCTTCATGAACCGCAGCTGGACTGAACTCTTGGAATGCCTTGCTGCAGCGCTTGAGAACCTCATAGGCATCCCGAAAGTCCGAGTACCTGATAAAGCCGCTTCCCATGGGCATAAGAAGAAACTCTGACCCCAAGTCCGAGAAGGTAACATCTACCATCTCCTCCAATCTCTCGCCAAGCTCTTCAGGCGTTAGCTCAAATGGCCGTTGAAGCGACATTCCCTCCTCCTCCAGCGTTCAACTACGTGCGAACATCTTTCCGGGTTGTTTCTCAATGCCGAGCCGTTGCTACGGTCCCATGAGCCATGCAGCAGATCCTCCCGAGCGGTATCAAAAGGATATCTGCCCATCCTCAGCACCATAGGATGTCTGTAGTTCTCGAGTAAACACGTTCTGTAGAGGAGGACTCACCGACAGGACATCGTCGAGGTGGCGCTCGACGGACGTTAGACCTCCAAAGGCTGAGATCCAGCGCGTTACACTCTCCATGCGATGAACGACCGTGAGGCTGCTGTCCCACCCCTTCCTGAGATTCCAAACAGCCAACCTGATGAGATGGCCGAAAATGATGCAGCGAATGTCGCCAAGTGTTGCCGTAAAACTCCTCACACCGGCAAGTTTATCCAGATCCATTCTTATGAGCCCGGCAACACCTTCGGGGGTATCGACAATCCAATTTGCAGGGACTCTGCCCGTCGAGCGGCACACAAACACGGTATCGAGGATGGAAGACTTGGTTCCGCTTATGTGAATGGATGCCCCCATTTCTCCAGGGCATGGAAGGGAGGCCGAGCAGGCGAGACCTGAATCGAGTATGGCCACCGCAACGGGATAATAGGCATCCAGCCTGTTGTGATGATAGGTGAATGCCAGGGGAGCTCCCGGCTTAAGGGCTACAGCCATCTTTCGAAACACCGATGAGAGCCCCTCTGTGAAATGCTCCAAGCCCCGTCCCATGCTCTCGTTTCCCGTAAGCTCCATCGCGTTGCGGGTAGAGGCCTTCGCAAATTCGGGAACATTCCTTCCGACTATTTTGCGAAGCCATACGTAGCAGAAATCCATCAGCTCCGCATATTGAACGTTCCCGAAATACGGAGGATCAGTCAGCACGGCGTCGAGCCCACCCGGCTCGATATCCGCCTCAGCCGCGTCGGCGCAGAAGAGCTCAACCTTTCTTGAGCCGCGCTGGCCGCTGGTAGTGTTGCCATCCCCGATCCACTCGCCGCGGATATCAACCACCAGCTTTCTTCCTTCACTGTGGAAGATCTCGAAAGGTCTGTCGCAGTATGACTTCGCCTTGACGAACTTGGCGATGATGTTGGACCACCCTCCACTTCCAACGTTGTCTCCATTTGTTCCGGGTATGCCAAGGAAGTTCGACTCACACTGGATGAGCCCCACCGGAAATCCGTGGACCGAAAAGATATCGAGCGACTTTAGGGCCATGACATCGTAGCGGCACAGCATGTTTTGGTAGCGCAAAAGATCGGATAGGTTGGTTGCCAGAGCATTGCGCACCCGCTCCCCGGTCTCCCGTGAAATAGAGCGGCAGCTTAGCTCAAGACCCAGCAGTTGGCGCTTGTTGAACATCTCACGGTAGTGTCTGTATCCCCAGCGATGCAACCGGCTCGTTTCGTCTCCGCTCGGAATTTCATCATCAGGAATGAACATCGGCTGCAAACTGTCCCATGCAGACTCCGCGGCCTCCAGGCGCATGAAATCGTCGGGATCAGGCGCTTTAAAGAAGCGCCCTTTGTGGCGGGGTTTGCAGGCCGGGCAAAAGTACTCGATCGCAATCATCCTGTGCATGGGAGGGCCCGCCTTGGGGTCGGGATAGACGTTAATTTCCCCGCACTGAGGGCAGGCGCATCGATTTCTCCTTGCCGGCCCGGCAGCGATCAGCGTCTCGCCACACAGCGCACACCCACCCGGTTGCTTCCTATCGCCGGTTTCAGTAAGCCCGCCGCATGCAGTACAGAGGAACACATACTTCGGATGGCGCTTGTTATGCGAGATGAGGTGTCCTGGCAAGAGCCTGATCTCGTTCTTACACTTTCTGCAGGTCTTTGTTTTTACCCAAAGAAAGTATTTCACGTGGGCATCTTCCGAGCCACACTTGAGGCACCGGGTCCGATAGAAACCTCCTATCTTTCCTTGAAGCTCCCTGAGAAGTTTCTCTGCTCCCTCTCGATAAGCTTTCAGGTCAAGGTGCTCTATTTCCTGCCGTACGATCCAGTAGGACATGGGGTTGATATCGTGGCCGATCACGTCGCACCCGAGACGATTGGCTTCGAGCAAAGGAGTGCCTCCCCCCATGAAAGGATCTGCGATTCGAAGTCCTCCGAGATCATTGGGTTGATAGAAAGACTGCTTGACCGGCGCTGTCACGAATTCCGACAGAAGCAATCCCCGAAATAACGTCCCCGGCCTTCTGGCAAACCACTTGTGCACAGCGATGATCGGCCTGTAGTTCTGTTGAATCTGCTTCTCCTGCAGTGCCAGTCCGCCAATGAACGTTATATCAAAATCGTACTCGATCATGTGACCTCATGTGTAACACCATCGTTGGTGTAGATGTGCGACGTTTGCCTATTGCGACATTCATTGCTCATTTTCGCTCAGAAGTCAATTTGTAGACCAAAACTGCTGGGCTGGTACCGAAAAGATTTGAGGTTGCTCATGAACACGGATGAACACAGATCAAAAAGGGTATCTGCGCTCATCTGCGGCCAATGACTATCACCGCAACTCCGTTTCGTTCATGTGGATTTTCCTCTTCGTCACGCCCTGGCGTGATTCTTTCGAATTTCGAATTTATGATTTTCTGTCACAAAGGTATTAGTTCCAGAACTACGATACTAGGCGCGGCTTGATTTGACTCCAGATGATCTAACACCGGGGCCCTCCCTGCTATTCTTAATGATAAGCATTAATACACACCCGTTTTAGCGTGAGGGTCTCCTCGCTCCCAAACCCTACTTTTCTCTCGTTCCCAAACTCTGTTTGGGAACACACCTGGTTGGCAAACTCAGTTTGCGGCTCCAAGGATAGAGGGGGAGTATTGAAACAGGGTTGCTCTTTGTCATACTGGTCGGCGGCTATAACCTGTATTCTGGGCAGCCAGCTGGTGATCTTACGGGGTGCCCACGGACCGGCCTTTATTCTGTTGGTGGTTGGAATCGGCTTATGGGCGATGCTGCTCTACATGGTTTTTGCCGCATTTGCCGTGCAGGAAAACAAGCCGACCCTGCAGGAGGGAATCAACGGAGTGTGGCTGGTCGCGGTGGTGGCGACGCATCCGTGTCGATCCTGTGCGGACTGCTGACGGGTCATATGCCGATTGAGCGGGAGATCACCATTTTTTTCTCTTTTTGCATGTTTTCCATCGGCTGCATGCTGTACCTGATGATCATCACCCTGATTTTTTACCGGATCATGTTCTTCTATCTGCGACCGGAGGACTTGAGCCACCCCTATTGGATCAACATGGGCGCGGTCGCCATCACCACACTGGCCGGTGCAACCCTGGCGGCAAACAGCTCCCAGTCTGCGTTTCTGCTGCCTCTGCTGCCGTTTACCGTGGGCTTGACGGTCTTTTTCTGGGCCACGGCCAGCTGGTGGATACCTTTGCTGCTGCTGCTCGGAGCCTGGCGCTTCATCGTTCGGCGGGGCGGATTCTCCTATGAGCCGCAGTACTGGGGAATGGTCTTCCCGCTGGGGATGTACACCACCTGCACCTTGAAGCTGGCTCAGGTTGCTCGACTCGAGTTCCTGCTCTATATCCCGAAGTACTTTATCTATGCTGCACTGCTCGCCTGGTGCTTGACTCTTATTGGCTGGGCCCGTTCGCTGCTGAGATTATTGGCGGCCGGACCCTGATACGATTCTCCGCGATGGAAAAGACGCGGAGACACGGAGAAGGAGAGACGCGGAGACATTGCACTCCATGGCGGCGAGTACGTCAAGGTGTCCCCACTGAGCGGCGTCCTGCCAAACGATGGTAAGTCCCCGTGTCACCGCCTCCCCCCCTCCCCGTGTCACCTTGGCGTCACACCTGGCGCGCCAGATCCCGTCCAAAGCGCTCACAGCGCGCCAGCGCCTCCTCATCGGGCCTCCAAGGCTCGCGGATGCCCTCGTTGACGACCTCGAAGCCCGCTTCCTCGAGCTTTTGGGCAATCATCTTGACGGACTCTCCGCTCCAGCCGTAGGCGCCGAAGGCGGCGGCCTTTTTCTTCTTGAAGCCCAGGCCTCTTATCTCCTCCAAAATACCGGCAATGGAGGAAAGAATTCCCTTGTTGATGGTGGGCGACCCGACCAGGACGGCTTTGGACTTGAAGACCTCGGTGATCACGTCGTTTTTGTCCGAACGGGCGGTGTTGAACAGTTTGATGGCCACATCCCCGTCCGCCGCATGGATTCCGCCGGCAATGGCCTCGGCCATTTTTCTGGTGCCCTGCCACATGGAGTCGTACAGCAGGGTGATTTGATTTTCTTGATAATCGTCGGCCCATTCTGCGTATTGGCGCACGATCTGGAGTGGGTCGTCGCGCCAGATGACTCCGTGGCTGGTGCATATCATGTCCACGGGGACGTTCATGGCCACAACCTCTTTGATTTTCCTGTCCACCAGCCTGCTGAACGGCGTCAGTATGTTGGCGTAATACTTGATACATTCCTGATAGAGCTCAGCCCGGTCTACCAGGTCGTTGTACATGAGCTCCGAGGCGTAATGCTGGCCGAATGCATCGTTGCTGAACAAAATGTTGTCCCCGGTCAAATAGCAAAACATAGTGTCCGGCCAGTGCAGCATGGGGGCCTCGATGAAAACCAGCTCGCGCGAGCCGATGGAGACTTTCTCGCCGGTTTTCACCGGTTTGAAATTCCAGTCCTGGTGAAAATGTCCTTTGAACGATTTGAG